>artificially_reared_2__coassemble_7453_pt1 | contig 2787 bp, 3 predicted proteins | sample artificially_reared_2__metabat2_low_PE_017 | metagenome-assembled genome bin artificially_reared_2 | reverse complement strand
GTATGTTCCTGCCGACACTGAGGGCCATAGCCAAATCAGTAGACAGGAAAATCAGCGAGCCTACAGTAACAGAGCTTCTCTGCGGTATCAGGGAAACGTATCTTAAAAAGACAACAGACTATGCCGTTGATCCGATGCAGCAGCTGTACGCTATCCACGGCAGCGCAGTCCATACTATTAACGAAGGCCATACCGAGGGTAATATGCTCAGTGAAGAAAGACTTGCCGATAACGTAACCAGCGGCAAATTTGACCTCTACGGTCAGATCATCGACTACAGCGATAAAACCCTTGGAGACTACAAAATAACCAGTTCCTACAAGCTTATGAAAGCTTTAGGCTATTACAAAGTAGATGTCCTAACAGGAGAAGTATATAAAACAGGATTAAAGAAAGGACAGCCAAAGACAAGGAAAGAATGGCGCACTGACGGTGTAAGACATATCCTCGACTGGGCAATCCAGCTGAACTATTACCGTATCCTTTTAGAGCAGAGGGGCTTTACCGTAGACAGGATGGAAATACAGGCCATGTGCCGGGACTACAGTCTGAAAGTAGCAAGTGAACGCAATATCACTAAGCCTGTCTATATCATCCACATCAATAAAATCTCTGACCATTGGGTTAAGCTTTACATGGAAACCAAAGCTAAAAGGCTTAAAGATGCTCTGGAAAAAGGCTATCTGCCGAAGCTCTGCTCATCCAAAGAACGCTGGCAGGACAGAAAATGCCGTGATTACTGTGCCGTTGCTGAAAACTGCCCGTATGGCAGGATGATTAAGCATAGCAAAGATATTCAGATTGCAGCATGAGGAAAGGAGCTTTTTATTATGGGTTACTACAGCGACGTAGCGATAGCCGTGCAGAAAAAAGATTATATCAAGTTAAAACAGGCAATATCTTCTTTGTGTTCTGCCGCAGATTTGATTGAAGCCGCTCAGAAAACAGAAATACAAATTGATAAAGAGAAATATGTAGTCTTAAAATGGCAAAGCATAAAATGGTACAATGATTTTGAAGAAATCAGCTTCATTGAGAAATTCTTGAAGAAAATACCTCATCATGATTTCATCCGTATTGGCGAAGAAATGGATGATATAGAAGAATATCAGGGAACTTACCATTATCTAATCGAAGTACAGCGAGATATAAGTATAAACAGTCAATAAGTAAAAGCCAGGCTTTCAAAGCCTGGCTCTTTCTTTTTAAAGATTTAAGGAGCATGATATGAATATTTTTACTAAAGCCACAATCTACTACACCAGAGCCGTAGCAGAAGAAATCAAGCATAATAAAACTTTCAGTACCCAGGTGCTTTTTGCTATCCGCAGATTTTGCTGCCAGGACTGGGGAGATACATCAGCAGAAGATAAAGCTGTTAATGAAGACGCCTTGAAGTATAAGGACTTTATCCTTGCTGCCTATTCTACCTGTAAAGGCAGGCTATGGATTACTGCCGAGAGTACAGATAAAACCGAATATGACATTATCACCGTACTTTTTCCGGCTGATTATTAAATTAAAAAAACGAGGAGTGAATATATATGGAAAACGCAAAAATCGCTAAAAAACTTGTCGCTGTTATGAACGAATGCAGCCATGTAGCCAAGAACGGTATCAACAGCTTTCATAACTACAAATACGCTACTGCCGAAGATGTGCTGCAGAAGGTTAATGAATCTCTTACGAAAAATAAGCTGGCCAGTATTGTCTGCCCCACCCTTGAATCAATGGTTGACGTTACTAATCTTAAAGGCAATACAGAACATCTGGCTACTGTTACTGTGCAGATACATCTTATCGACAGTGATAGCGGAGAAAGTGTAGATTTATTCGGTATAGGCTCTGGACAAGATGCCGGAGATAAGGCGGTGATGAAGGCACAGACAGCAGCAATAAAGTATGCCTTTATGCTCAGTCTTTGCATAGCAACCGGTGATGATCCGGAAGCAGACGGTAAGACTGATGAAGCGACCTGCACCGATAGTCAAAATATAAAGCCTGCTGCCAGCAGTAAACCAAAATCAGCATCTAAGAAAGCAGCCGGTGAAGGTGTTGCCATCTGCGCAGGCTGCGGCGAAGAGATAACCAGTGAGAAAGTTGTACAATTCTCTGTAAACAGGTTTGGACTGCCACTGTGCATGGACTGCCAGAAGAAAGCAAGCAAAGTTGCATAAGGAGATTTAAAATGGGTGAATTGGCAAAGTTAATCGCTGAAATTATCTTAATCATACTAAATAAGAAGTAATTTGTTTTCCTAAATATTAGCACTAAATTTAAAAATTAAGTGCTAATATTTTTTTCATTACTTCATTTTCAATAATATTTACATTATCAGATTCAAAAAGTATCCATGACATATCTAATTCAGCCATATACTGTTTGAATCTTTTTTTTTGTGCTCTTGTTTTATGAACATACCACCATCCATATCCTTTACTCCTAATTTCTTCAATACATTTCAGTAAATAATTAGAACGTTTCAATGAAATTTTTTGGTTTAATATAATTATTTTGGCATTTTCAAATGAATGAAAATCTTTAGTACTTATTATTTTAGAATAATACGCCAAAAATAAATCTTTGAATATGTCGATAGTGCAATAATTTCTCAAAATCGGAGCAATATCATGATATCTCCACACCTTATCAATTTTTCTTCTTTTAACTTGTATTTCAAATCTAAAAATATTCGACTCATTACTCAAATGAAAAATTTTCTTATCTTTTAGCCATTCACTTTTATCATAAAAATTTACATTAATCATCTTTCCTACCAAATAACAA
>artificially_reared_2__coassemble_351_pt1 | contig 25669 bp, 28 predicted proteins | sample artificially_reared_2__metabat2_low_PE_017 | metagenome-assembled genome bin artificially_reared_2 | reverse complement strand
GAAGGCGGCCGTACCGTTGGCGCTGGCGTTGTTTCCGAAGTAGAAGAAGTTTAATCTCAAAGCCTTTCAAGACCGGTCGTTTCGGCCGGTCTTAAGTTTTAAAATATAGATATTTTTATTGTTGACATTAAGTGTTAACTATGGTACTCTATATTAGCGACAATTTGAGATTGGTTTTATTTTATTAACGTAAGCGAGGTGTAACTAGATGCGTACTTTGATTACTTTGGCATGCACTGAATGCAAACAAAGAAATTACCAAACCAACAAAAACAAAAAGAACGATCCTGATCGTATCGAAATCAATAAATACTGCAAATTCTGCAAAAAACACACTTTACATAAAGAAACCAAATAATTTGGCTGCAGTGTGAGTAACTAGGTATTTATAGCAAGGATGTGAAAAGATGGCCGTTCCGGAAACTACTGAGACAGAAAAGAGCAGCTTCAGTGTTACTCGTTTTCTGAGTGAAACAAAAGTAGAATTGAAAAAGGTAACCTGGCCTACCAAACAAGAGCTTATTGCTAATACTATCGTAGTTCTGATTGCAGTAGTATTATGTGCGGCGCTGATATGGGTGATTGACACATTCTTCAGCGTGCTGTTCCGTTTATTCCTTCAATAACGGGCAATAAGATAATGTAAGGAGGATTGGGGAAGCGTTGCTTTCCAATATATGATGGAAGAAAAACGTTGGTATGTAATTCATACTTATTCCGGATATGAGAATAAAGTAAGCGCGAACCTGGAACGCAAAGTTCATTCCTTGGGAATGGAAAATGAAATTTTCCGTATAGTTATACCTATGGAGAATGAGGTTGAAGTCAAGGATGGCAAAAAGCGCAGTGTTCAGCGTAAAGTTTTCCCGGGCTATGTTCTGGTGGAAATGATCGTTAATGACCGCAGCTGGTATGCTGTCCGTAATACTCCTGGTGTAACCGGCTTTGTCGGTTCAGGTACAAAACCGATTCCTTTGACTGATGAAGAAGTTCGTCAGATTATGCGCTCTATGGGCGTTGACGAGGGTCGGCCTAAAATTGATTTTCAGTTACAGCAGCTGGTTCGTCTTAAAACTGGTCCGTTTGCCGACTGTGTTGGTAAAGTGGCGGAAATCAATGAAGAACGCGGTAAGCTGAAAGTTCTTGTTGATATGTTTGGACGCGAAACTCCTGTTGAAATTGATTTTACACAAGTAGAAGAAGCTGAATAAGTAAGGAGGTGTAATTAAATGCCGAAAAAAGTCGTTAAGATGGTAAAATTACAGGTACCGGCTGGTAAAGCAACTCCGGCTCCTCCTGTAGGTCCTGCACTTGGTCAAGCTGGTGTTAACATCATGGCTTTCGTTAAAGAGTTTAACGAACGTACTGCAAAACAAGCTGGTCTCATCATTCCTGTTGAAATCACTGTTTTTGAAGATCGTTCCTTTACCTTTATCTGCAAAACTCCGCCGGCTGCAGTTCTTCTGAAAAAAGCTGCTGGTCTGGAAAAAGCATCTGGTGAACCCAACAAAAAGAAAGTTGCTAAACTGGGTCGTGACAAAGTTCGCGAAATCGCAGAAAGCAAAATGGCTGACCTGAACGCTGCTAACGTTGAAGCTGCTATGAGAATGGTAGAAGGTACTGCTCGCAGCATGGGTATTGTTATTGAAGACTAATCCTGTCTTCGTAAATTAGTGGGAGGCTAAAACCGTTAATACCACATAGGAGGAATTTTTTAATGGGTAAAAAGTACAATGACGCTTTGAAACTTATCGAAGCTGACAAACTCTACTCTCCGAAAGAAGCAGTAGAACTGGTTAAGAAAACCGCAACTACTAAATTCGACAGCACTGTTGAAGTTGCATTCCGTCTGGGTGTAAACCCGAAATATGCTGACCAACAAGTACGTGGCGCTTTGGTTCTGCCTCACGGCACTGGTAAATCCAAGACTGTTCTTGTATTTGCTAAAGGCCCCAAAATTGCAGAAGCAGAAGCTGCTGGTGCAGATTTCGTTGGCGGTGAAGAATATGTAGCTAAAATTCAAGGCGGCTGGACTGATTTTGATGTCTGCGTAGCTACTCCCGATATGATGGGTCTTGTTGGTCGTCTTGGTAAAATCCTCGGTCCTAAAGGCTTAATGCCTAACCCGAAGGTTGGCACTGTTACCATGGACGTAACTCGTGCTGTAAACGAAATTAAAGCTGGTAAAATCGAGTATCGTACCGATAAAGCCGGCAATGTACAAGCTCCTATCGGTAAAGTATCCTTTACTGAAGAACAGCTTTTGGCAAACTACATTACTCTGGCAGACACCCTGATTAAGGTTAAACCGTCTGGTGCTAAAGGCCAGTACATGAAAACTATCACCATGTCCACTACCATGGGCCCTGGCGTAAAAGTTGACGTACTGAAAGCTAACAGCGACAAATAATTAAGTTTTGTAGTTTCTAATATTTTACTAAATCAGAAGATTATCGGGCCATAGACAGCAGGTGCTCTGCGTAAGTATTTTAATACGCCTGCCGAGGCTGGAGCGTGAAGATATAGACCTTCCGACCTCCGGCTACGGCCGAGAGGTCTTTTTGATTTAATAAATAATATCAAAAAAAGGAGGTGCAATCCAATGGCAGTTATTAGACCTGAAAAGGCAGCTAAAGTTGCTGAACTGAAAGAGTTGCTTACCAACTCCAAATGCGCAATCTTGGTTGACTTCTGTGGTTTAACTGTTGCTCAGGATACCGTTCTGCGCCGTAAAATGCGTGAAGCTGGTGTAAACTACAGCGTAGTTAAAAATACTCTTCTCCGCATTGCAGCTGAAGAAGCTGGTATTGAAGGCCTGGAACCTGTTCTGGAACATAACACCGCTATCGCTGTTGCTCCAGAAGATCCTGTTGCAGTTGCAAAAATTATTTGCGAATTCGCAAAAGAAAACAAAGCACTGAAAGTTAAAATCGGTGTGCTTGACGGTAAAGTTATCAGCGCTGAAGAAATTAAAGCACTGGCAGCACTGCCGCCGAAAGAAGTACTTATTGCAAAAATGCTGGGCAGCATGAACGCTCCTATCAGCGGTTTTGTCAATGTACTCCAAGGTACTATCCGCAACGTTGTATATGCTCTCGAAGCTGTACGCAAACAAAAAGAATCCGCTTAATCTGCGGTGCGCTGCGTAAAGCAGTTTAAAATATTAAAATTAACACTTACTTATATTGGAGGTAAATGAAATGAATAAAGAACAAATCATCGAAGCTATTGAATCTATGACCGTACTCGAACTCTCTGAACTCGTAAAAGCTCTGGAAGAAAAATTCGGCGTATCCGCTGCTGCTCCGGTAGCTGTTGCTGCTGCTCCGGCTGCTGCTGGCGAAGCTGCTGCTGAAAAAACTGAATTTGACGTTATCCTGACCGCTGCTGGCGCTTCCAAAATCAACGTTATCAAAGTTGTTCGCGAAGTAACCGGCCTGGGCCTGAAAGAAGCTAAAGAAATCGTTGACGGCGCACCGAAAGCTGTTAAAGAAAAAGTTTCCAAAGCTGACGCTGACGCTCTGAAAGCTAAACTTGAAGAAGCTGGCGCATCTGTAGAAGTAAAATAATTTAAAAAAATTGCCCAAGCTCCGTATAATGCGGGGTTTGGGCTTTTTTATTTTCTAAAACGTACTAAAAACGTACTAATCTATAATAAATTTGTTTAATTGTTGCGCAATTTCATTACCTTTATTGGGGTAAAGGTGCGCGTATATTTGAAGTGTTGTTTTTATATCTTCATGTCCTAAGCGTTCACTTATTGCCAATGGGGGAAAATTTAGCTCTATAAGTAAGCTGGCATGCGAATGGCGGAAATCATGCAGACGTATTCTTTTTACGCCTGCTTTTTTTATACCATTTTCCAGCTGACGGCGCAGATTAAATTTATTTAACGTAGGAAATAAGCGTTCGCTTGTAGATGGCTCGTAAAGCGTTTTAATATATAAGTTAAGCATGCTGCAGAGTTTATCGGGTAACTGTATAACTCGCTTACTTTTCTTAGTCTTTGGTGTGGTAATATATTCCTGTCCACCAATAACGGCAAGATTTTTATTTATATTTAAAGTTTTATCGTTTGCGTTGTAATCATCCACAGAGAGAGCCAAAAGCTCACCAGCACGGCAGCCGGTATAAAACAAAGTAAAAAATGCTGTTTTATATAATGGATCATCGACTACAGCGATAAAACTGTTAAATTCTTCTACCGTCCAAAAGTCTAATCTGTGCGCTCGCAGTTCGCCTATCTTACCTGCAAGTTTTACCGGGTTAGTAGATAGCTTGTAATATTTTACAGCATAATTGAAAACAGCTGATAAGACATTATTGAGCATGTGCAGATATGTAGGAGAATATCCGGCATCACTGTTAAGCATATCATTTTGCCATTTTCTTATAACTACTGGCGTTATATCATTTAAGGGCATATCACCGAACACCGGCAAAAACTGATTAGAAAAGATATACTTCTTGCTTGCTGTGGTTGTTGGTTTCTGTCTTTTGCTGCAGTCATCAAGGTAATAAGCACACAGATCAGAAAACTTCATAGAACAGTTGCCCGCAGCTTTATTTAAAAAATCCTGTTCGAAGGCTTTGGCTTCTCTTGAAAGGCTAAAGCCTTCTTTTTTCTTTTTGCGCCGTATGCCCTGCCAGTCTGTGTAGTAGAAAGCACAGTAATATTTTTTTGTTTTCTCATTGTAATATACTGGCATTGCATTCACCTCTTTTGAAAATATTAAAAATGCTGTTTTAACCGCTGTATTTTAGTTTACAGCGGTTTTTGCTTTGTTTGCATAAAAGTATAAGCGTGTAGCATTAAAAACGGCTGTAAGACAATCACAGGCGAAGCGCAGCAGTGAATAGCCGTTTCTGTAGGTTCTTTCTGTGGATAAATCTTACTGAGGGTCTTTCGAGCCCCAAAAAAGATTTAGATTTTAATCTAAAAACTTTTGCTTCCTTCCAGAGTAGTACGGTTTTATAAAAAACAACATCTTATGTACTGTAGTATTTGTCGGGAAAATTTGGAAATTATGAACAATGCAAATTTCCAGCCCAGCGGACTTTTTTAGTTGCCGAAAATTCCGCCACTAAAATATTGTATTTAAACTTAATAACAAAACATTAATTATTTGCCGCCAAAAAATCTTTTAATACCTTCCTGTATGTTCATGCCTATACCAAAACCGGCAAGCCCAAATAATACACAGCATACTGCAAGAATAGCAGCGCCGGCATAGCTCCCAATAATATCAGAGGTTGTAATATTGAAGCCTATTAAACCTAAAAGCCAGGAAAGCAGCATACAGATTATTGCCGCTGCCAGGTATCCACCAAAGAGGGCGAACAGTAGGGCATAGCCTAAATTACCGATAAAACGCAATAGTTTATTAAACATAATAAAAAACCTCTTAAAACGGTTAGTAAAAGTTAGTTTCGGACAAAAAAGTCTGAAAGTACGATTTTACTCAAAAATGAGTAAATTGACAAAAAAGTCTGCCGTTCCTTTTGGTACGGTTGCGCCGGACGATGCCGGAATGTAGAAAAAAGTTGAAGTCTGAAAAATATTGCCGGGGATTATTCCTCGTTGTGGGTGTTGTGGCGGTTAAGCATTGCTTTCATTCTTGCTTTTATCGTTTCAAGGTCTGCACCATTTTGTATTGCAGTAAACGCAAACGGAGCAAAGGCATCTAAACTAATTGCCATTTTAAAATATTGTAGCGCTGACTCTTTGCGCTCTTTATCTATTGCCTTTTGTACTGAATTTTCAACATTCCGGATAATATTATTAAATTCATAACAGTTCATTTTGTAGTCGCTACCGGCCTGCATATCGTTAAGCGGTAAAGCTATATCCTGCAAGGCCGTTAAATAAAAATAGCCGTCCCGGTATTCTATTTTAAATTCTGGGGCGAGGATTTTCGACCAATAAGCGGCCGCTGATTGCTTGCCTTCTACTGATTCTGCCGCCAGTTCATCATTGCCCAGCAGGTAATCAATAGAAACGCCGAAAATTTGAGACATTTTAATAAGTGTGGCCATTTTCGGCTGTGCTAATCCTTTTTCATACCTTGTGCAATTTGCGCCTGTGACTCCAAGCATTCTCCCTAACTCTTCTTGTGTTAATCCGTGTTTAAGTCTCAATTCTTTTAATCTTTTTGAAAATTCCATAGAGCTCACCACCTTACAGCTATTTTACTACATAAAAAGTAGGAAAGCAAAGGAAATTTAATTAAGTTGTAGTTTTGTACTTGACAAACTAATTAAAATACAGTAAATTAAAATTATACTAATCAAAATACAGGAAAGCGGGTGAAAAGAATGCGCATTAATTATCAAAAATTTTTCATTGCCTGCGCAACAGCAAAAATGACAATGAGCGCAGCAGTAGAAAAGGCTGGAGTATCGTGTTTTGTTTTAAGTAGAATTAAGCAGGGTAAAAATGTCAACGCAGCCACAGCAGGGAAACTTGCGGCAGCGCTGGGCGTACCTGTGGAAGAGCTGCTGGAATTATAAGGAGGCGATATTTATGAAAACATTATTTGTTGTACTGGCAGGATGTTATCTGTACTGGCTTTATTTTAGGTTGCAGGCAGCAAAAGCCCGCAGAAATGACCGCAAACGGTTTTATGAGCTGTACAAAATCAATATTTAAAGGAGTGAGGTTATGAAGCAAAAGGCGCTGCCCTGGGAAAAAAAGGCTACCGGGCAAGGGTATAAGGTGACAGCCGGCATAAGTAAAAGAAAACTGTTAAGAAATGTTAAGGCTAAAGAAAGGAACAGTTTTGAGGAGCAGGCGGCATTATTGTTGTCAAAAATAAATAACACCCACAGCGGGGCGCCTGTGGGTGTAGAGGGGGAGTGATTATGCAGGAAAAAGCATTGTTGACAGCGGCAGAGGTAGCGGAACTGCTGGGCTGCAAAATGTGTATGGCTTATAAAGTTATTCGCGAGTGTAACACAGAGCTGCAGGCTGCCGGTAAGCTCGTTATACGTGGCAAGGTAAACAGAAAGTATTTACTGAAAAAATTAGATATAGAAGGGGTGTAGGAAATGGAAGTAGCAGAAACAAAAGAAGAGCTGGCAGAAATAGCGCTGCGTGTATCACCACAGTTGATAAACCTAACTGATATTTATACTGCAGGTTATGTCTTTTCAGCTGGCTATAATTCTAAAGAGGCAGCAGATTGGGGCAGGTTACGTTATGGGGCTATGATGACATACGCAGCGGGTTATGTTGCCGGTATAAGGGCAGAACGCCGTAAGAAAAGAAAAAATCCGCTCGGTAATGGCAATACCAAGCGGATAGAAAGGAGTAAAACTACAAGCAAATAAACTTGAAGAATTTTGAACTATTATTATTTTATCACAGAAGGGAGTGAACAGCAATGAAGAATTACTATAAACAAGGTTACCGTGATGGCTCACAAGGTATAAGCGACTGGGAGCGGGAAGATATGATAGATGAAATTGAGATGAGGGACGGAATTATGGCAGCATCTGATTATGAGGATGGCTATAATGACTGTTACGAAGATAACGGAGATTGGTAAAATGGGCGTACTTTGGGAAAACATACCGGAAAAACTAAAAATAGAACGCCGCTGGGTATGCTGGAAGTTTGAGCAGCGCGGCGGCAAGATGACTAAAGTGCCATATACACCCACAGGCAGGAGAGCAAAAAGCAATGACAGTAAAACGTGGTACAGTTTTAAAGAGTGCCGCACAGCAGTAGAAAATGGCTTATTTGATGGTGTTGGCTTTCAGCTTGATGGCAGCGGCATTGTGGGTATTGATGTTGACCACTGTAAAGACACTGCCGGGAACTGGTCTGCTGCCGCTGCCGATATTATAGAAGAACTTAACAGCTATACCGAAATATCACCCAGCGGGGACGGCATACATATTTTTGTATATGGTACAAAGTTTGGTGATAGAAGTAAGAACGCTGCTACAGGCGTGGAAATTTACGATACGGGACGTTTTTTGACGGTTACAGGTAATCTATATAGGCAGAATTTAAACACCGTACAGGAACGGCAGGATGCTTTAAATAAAGTTTATTTTAAATACATAGAGCCGTTACAGGAGCAGAAAACACCCACAGAGAGAGAAAAGGTTGCCAGTGTTGCGCCGCTGGATGATAACGCGATTATAGAATTATTAGAGAGCGGCAAGGCAGGCGGGCAGAAATCCGGCAGAGGTGCAGAGCTGCAGGCATACTGGCGAGGAGATTATCAGCTTTACACTGATGATCTAAGCGCTGCTGATTTATCGTTATGCAATGCGCTGGCTTTTTGGACACAGAAAGACATGGCGCAAATGGACAGGATTTTTAGGCAAAGCGGTTTGTATATGCTGCCGGGTAGAGTTGAGAAGTGGAACGCTAAACACAGTAGCAGCGGACAGACGTATGGAAGCATGACAATCTCCCGCGCTGTGGCTGATTGTAATGTAGTATACAGTGCACGCAATTTAACAGGGCATTTTAATAATGAGCCGATAGTGAGGCAGAATTTTCCTGTACTTAAAGCTGACGGCAAGCCGGTAACAACGCACTGGAAAAATCTTAATTTTTTATTGAAGCGTTGGGGAATATTACTGAAATATAACGAAATAACTCACGATATAGAGTTATATAAAGGCGGTAAGCGCCAACAGCTGACAAGACTTGCATCAATAGCAACAGAGCTGCGAGGAGAAGCTAATGCTGCCGGCCTGGGAATAGGTAAAGCTGATATATATGACTTGCTTACAAATATAGCGGAAAAGAATAAATATAACCCACTGACTGATTATTTTGAGCAGTGTTTCAGTAAATGGACGGCAGCGGGCAGCCAAAAGATTTATTTTAACAGGTTATGTGCCGCAATGAGGCTTGAGCCTTTACCTGCAGCAGATGAAAAGTTTTTATATAGTCTGCTGCGTAAGTGGTTATTGCAGGCGGTAAAATTGGCATATAATGGCGGCAGTATAAAGCCGCAGAGTATTTTGGTTTTACAAGGACCGCAGGGGATAGGTAAAAGCAGGTTTGTAAGCTGGCTGCTGCCGCTGCCGGAGCTGGTACTTACTGAACAGAGTATTGACCCAGCCAACAAAGACAGCGTTATAAAATGCACATCCCGCGCACTTGTGGAAATTTCTGAAATGGGGCGCAGCATGAGGGATAAAGACTTATTAAAGCAGTTTTTTACATCCTCTATTGATACCTACCGCGCGCCCTATGACCGTGATACGGTATCACATCCGCGCCGTACAAGTTTTATAGGTACAGTTAATGATGATACTTTTTTAATTGACCGCACAGGGGAAAGGCGTTATTTTGCTTTACCGCTGATTTTCATTGATTGGGCGCAGCTTGATACACTTCCGCAGGATATACTTTGGGGTGAGATTTACGCCGCTGCCGTTGTGGATGGTGAACGCTACTGGCTTATACCGGAGGAAACAAAAACCGTCAATGCTGCTAATGCGAAATTTAACCAGTTGTCAGATGTAGAGCAAGGGCTAATTGATTTGCTTAACTGGGAAGCACCGCGGGAGAACTGGCAGCAAAGAACGCCCACAGAGATTTCGGGTATATTGTTTCATAACGGAGGAGTTTACGCGGCAAAAGTAGGGCGGACGCTGGCAGCTATGAGCCGAAGCGGCAAAATAGATAAACCTGTGACAAGGTCTGGCACAGGCGCTACAAGGTATTATCTGCTGCCGCCGCTGAAAACATTCGGAACTTTTCAACAATAAGGCGTCATAGGTACACTAAGGGCAGAATTTTACTGCCCTTAATGCTTGTAAACACAGACACAGGGCGGATATTCAGTACCGTTAAGAGAGTTAAAGGTATATTATATATATATTATATTTTTATATATATGTAGATATATAAGCACTATATATATGATATATGCGTACTGCATAATATGAATTATGTGTGCTATGTATGTTGCCTGTATTTAACGCCCTGCTAAACCGCTAAAACATAGGTATAATGCGGTTTTTGGGGTGCGTTAATGGTTAAATTTATCAATAAAAAATAACATACAATCAAAGGTGTTAAAGATTATTAAAGGTAAAAACAAAAGAAATTTATTTTTATCATATATTGCGGTATATAGCGCACTGCCGCCGCTGTGGATGCTGCAGTAAAGCAGGATAATTGGAGGGATAACCATGATTTATAGCAATGAAGAAGGTATAGAAGTAAAACAAAGTGAAGAAGTTAGGAAAGCGCAGGCTGAACTTTTGAAGCATTTAAACGGTTTACAGCTGCCGGATAACAGTCAGACAGATAAAGCATTGGAAAAGTTAAGAGAGTATGTAACAGCTGTGCAGAAAAATGCTTTTTTAGAAGGGTTTGACATGGGCATCAGATTTTCTAATAGCAATAATAAAGTACTTTCATTTTCAAAAGATATCTTGTTGAGATAGTGTTTATTAAAAAGCTACCAACAATAGAAAAATACTCCCGGCGCTACCAACACCGGGAGAAAAGGAGATAGACAGGTATATGGAAATTACAAAAGATACTAAAAATACAATACAAAAATGGTGCGCTGATAATGGTGTTAGCATAAATACTAATGACTTGAACAATTATAAGCGCTTTTTAGCGTTAGATGGACTGGATAAAGTTGCGTATGATGATCGCCTTTCTGTGGCTGTTATGAATAGTATCGCCGATACTGGAGAAGCTGCCTATATAAGCGGTACGTTGCACGAAAAGAAATTAATAAACCTGCGGCAGCAATTAGAAATTAGCTATACTGAAGTTTTTGATGATAGTGGCAAGGCGTTTATTACAGCTTTAAGAGATAACAGCTTACAATATTGCAAAGTATTTGACCGACAGAGAGGTAAAATATACGTATGTTATTTACCTTCTGAGGTAGAAACTTATGTTTATAAGCTAAAAGAACAAGAGCAGAAAGAAGCTGCAGCATACAGCGCAATAAGTGAAGAGCTTGAAAAAGCTAAAGAACAGGAAAAAGCCCTGCAGGTAAAAATAGAAGGTCTTGAAAGAGATTTGTATATTAAACGGATTGAAGAAGAACGGCTTAGAAAAACACTGAAAGCATTAAGATAAAATAAAAAAAATAGAGGAGTGTTTCACTCCTCTTTATATTTGTAATTTTACGTCCGATAATAACAATTATGTTAAATTATCACTTATTTATTTTAGCGTTCACTCACTTATCTGAGATAAATTCCATAATATCTGCAGGCTGAACATTAAGTGCTTTGCATATTTTGTTTAATACTTCCGTATTTACCGGCGCACCCTTAACCAGCTTACTTACAGTAGGTGCAGAAATATCAGCTGCTTTCATTAAATCGCCTTTGCTCATGTCACGGCGGTTTAGCAGATCAAAAAGCTTATAGTATTTAATCATTCTTAACACCTCTTTATATATTTAAGCATACACTTAAATTAAAAAAAGAACAAGGGGGATAATATGGATTTAATAGAATTACAAGAACTTTTACATTCTGTACGAGCGAAAAAAGAGCTGCTGGAAGAATTAATAATAAAACGTAATGAAATAATGGCAACAGTACTCCCTTCCTGTGGGTGTTATGAAGATATCGGCGGCAGCGGGCGAAGGTATAAAAGCGACAAGATAGGTTGTGCAATAGCAAAGGCTGCTGATATTGAGGGCGATATATTAAAGTTATTTGATGAGTATATAACTGCTTACGAAAAAGTAAGGGAACTGGCGTATAAGTGTGAGCCGTTAGCTTCTGTTATATTGATACGTCGGTATATTTTAGGGCAAAAGTGGGACGATATAGCTCAAGAGTTAGAGCTTACTCGTAGTTATGTTTTTCGGATACATAAACAAGCACTACTAAAACTAACAGAAGCGTACTAAAAACGTACTAAAAAAATTAAAAACTCCATAAAATAGACTATATATATAAAGGAAGTAAAAGAGAAAACCGCATTTTTACAGGGGTTAAAATTTTTAAAAATACTTGTAAGTAGAAGTAAAATAATTTTACTTTTTTTAAAAGCTCCATCCTTTACAGGATGGAGCTTTTTGTTTTTGTGATTTTATTATTTTATGAGTTGCAAACATATTTATTTTATTCCATATTATTTGTTGATTGGACAATGTTTTTTGAAGATGTTTTATTGCATTTGATATCTTATGTCAGAATTTTTCATTAAGAAAAATTTTTGCAATAAAAAATGTCGTTAAAAGATAATTTTTAAGGATATTTTATTGACATACTGAAAATAATGTGCTAATATAATATACTACATCAATAAGAATGAATGCAGGTATGATTGACAACATATACGTTGGGTCAGTGGTTGAACGGCGTATTTTGCTTATAGTGTACAGATGAAGCACATTCATCGAAGACAACAGACAAGGTCCTTGTGGTAAGAACCTTGTTTTTTTTGTCGACGATTGATTGTGCTGGTTTTGCGTGCCTGACAAAATATGAAGGGGTGAGGAATTACATGTTTAAACCGGTTCCAGTGGGTGATAGGATTCGGTATAGTTATGCGAGAATCAATGAAGTATTGCCGATGCCTCATTTGATTGATATCCAGAGAAAATCCTATGAGTGGTTTATCAAAGAAGGTTTATGTGAAATCTTCCACGATATTTCTCCGATAAAAGACTTTACCGGTAATTTAGAACTTTCCTTCGAAAATTTCGAGCTGGGTAAGCCTAAATATGGCGTTGAAGAGTGCAAAGAAAGAGATGAGTCCTACTCTGCACCTATGAATGTCAAAGTACGTCTCGTATATAAAGATACCGGTGAAATCAAAGAATCTTCCGTATTCATGGGTGATTTCCCGTTAATGACGGAAACTGGTACTTTTGTTATTAATGGTGCTGAACGTGTTATCGTCAGCCAGTTAGTACGTTCTCCCGGCGTTTATTATTCTGTAGATATTGACCCCAGCGGTAAAAAGCTGTATGGTACCACCGTTATTCCTAACCGCGGTGCCTGGATTGAATATGAAACTGACATCAACGATGTTATCTATGCCCGTGTAGACCGTACCAGAAAGCTGCCTGCAACTGTGCTGCTGCGTGCGCTTGGTTTATCCTCTAACGAGGAAATCCTCAAAGTATTCGGTGAGCATCCTTTTGTACTGGCTACTTTGGAAAAAGATACTACCAATAACAGAGAAGAAGCTTTAATTGAAATTTATAAAAAACTGCGTCCCGGCGAACCTCCTACTTTGGAAAATGCTACTCAGTTGATTGAAGCTACCTTCTTCGACAACAGACGTTATGACCTGGCTAGTGTTGGCCGTTATAAATTAAATAAAAAACTTGGCTGGCGCAACCGTCTGCAGGGCACTGTAATTGCTGAACCGCTGGTTGATATGGAAACCGGTGAAATTATCCTGCCTGCAGGAACCAAGATGACTGTAGAAAATCTGGATAAGGTTGAAGCAAGCGGTGTTTACAAAGAACAAGGTCTGCGTAAACTGAAAATTAAATTTAAAGATCAGGATATGGATTTACTGTTCACTACCGGTATTGATGAAAAAATCCGTACTGTAACAGTAGAAGATGTTCTGGTATCCTTCAACTATTTGCTGAACATGATGGACGGCCACGGTACCGGCGATGACATCGATCATTTGGGCAACCGTCGTGTACGCTGCGTAGGCGAACTGCTGCAGAACCAGTTCCGTATCGGTCTGGCACGTATGGAAAGAGTTGTAAGAGAACGTATGACCATTCAGGATACTGAGGTTATTACCCCGCAAGCTCTTATCAATATTCGTCCTGTTGTGGCAGCAATCAAAGAATTCTTCGGCAGCAGCCAGCTGTCTCAGTTCATGGACCAGAACAATCCTCTGGCAGAACTGACTCATAAACGTCGTTTGTCCGCACTTGGTCCTGGCGGTTTGAGCCGTGAACGTGCAGGCTATGAAGTCCGCGACGTACATAACTCTCACTATGGCCGTATGTGTCCTATTGAGACACCTGAAGGTCCGAACATCGGCTTGATTGGTTCTCTTTCTACCTTTGCTGTTATCAATAAATATGGCTTTATGGAAACTCCGTACCGCCGTGTTGATAAAGAAAACAGACGTGTAACTGATGAAGTTTACTATATGACTGCTGATGAGGAAGATAAGTACATCATCGCACAGGCCAACGAACCTTTGGATGAAAATGGCTACTTCCTTGAAGACCGTGTAACTGCTCGTGCAAAAGACGACGTACTTTCTCTGCCGCCTGAACAAGTAGACTACATGGACGTTTCTCCTAAACAGGTTGTATCTATCGCTACTGCGTTGATTCCGTTCCTTGAAAACGATGACGCTAACCGTGCATTGATGGGTGCAAACATGCAGCGTCAGGCTGTACCTTTGCTGTGCACTCAGGCTCCGATTATCGGTACCGGTATGGAATACAAAGTTGCTGTTGACTCCGGTGTCTGCGTACTGGCTAAACGCGCTGGTACTGTTGAACGTGTAGTAGGCAATGAAATCCGTGTACGTGCTGAAAACGGTGAACTGGATGTTTATCCGCTGCTGAAATTCAAACGTTCCAACCAGGGTACCTGCGTAAATCAGCGTCCTATCGTTTATAAAGGCGATAAAGTTGTTGAAAAACAGGTTCTGGCAGATGGTCCTGCAACTGACCATGGCGAATTGGCTCTTGGCCACAACGTAATCGTTGCTTATATGCCTTGGGAAGGCTATAACTACGAGGATGCTATTCTGCTGAACGAAGACCTTGTAAAAGCTGACGTATTTACTTCTATCCATATTGAAGAATATGACTGCGATGCGCGTGATACCAAACTGGGTAAAGAAGAAATCACCCGTGAAATTCCGAACGTTTCTGAAGAAGCTCTGAAAGATTTGGATGAACGCGGTATTATCCGTATTGGTGCAGAAGTTCGTCCTGGCGATATCCTTGTTGGTAAAGTAACTCCGAAAGGTGAAACCGAACTGACTGCTGAAGAACGTTTGCTGCGTGCTATCTTTGGTGAAAAAGCACGTGAAGTGCGTGACAGTTCTCTCCGCGTACCGCATGGCGAAGCTGGTAAGATTGTCAGCGTAAAAGTATTCAGCCGTGAAAACGGTGACGAACTGCCTCCGGGAGTAAACGAACAAGTTCGTGTTCATATCGCTCAGAAACGTAAGATTTCTGAAGGCGATAAGATGGCAGGCCGCCATGGTAACAAAGGTGTCGTTTCCCGTATTATGGCACGTGAGGATATGCCTTTCCTGCCCAGCGGCGAACCGGTACATATTGTACTGAATCCTTTGGGCGTACCTTCCCGTATGAACATCGGACAAATTTTGGAAAACCATCTTGGCTGGGCTGCTCGTGCACTCGGTATGCAAATTGCCGATAATGCAGAGGGCTTGGTAGAGAAACTGAATAAATATGGCTATGACGTTGAAAAGAACGGCATGCCGGAAACTGTAGAAATTGATAGATTCGGTGATCAGAGCGTTCGTGCGGTACAGATTTCCGTACCTGTATTTGACGGCGCACATGAACAGGATATTGCTGATGCACTGGAACTTGCTGGCATTGATGCTACTGCTAAGACCACTTTGTACGATGGACGTACTGGCGAACCTTTCGATAACAAAGTAACTGTTGGTCTTACCTATATGCTTAAATTGCACCATCTGGTTGACGATAAAATCCATGCCCGCAGCACCGGTCCGTACTCTTTGGTTACCCAGCAGCCTTTGGGCGGTAAAGCTCAATTTGGCGGCCAGAGATTCGGTGAAATGGAAGTTTGGGCGCTGGAAGCATACGGCGCTGCTTATACCCTGCAGGAAATCCTTACCGTTAAGTCTGACGACGTTGTTGGCCGTGTAAAAACTTACGAAGCTATCGTTAAAGGTGAAAACGTTCCTGATCCTGGTATCCCTGAATCCTTCAAAGTACTTGTTAAAGAGCTGCAAAGTATCGGCCTTGACATCAAAGTACTGAATGAAGATGAGGAAGAAATTTCCCTGCGTGATACTGATGATGATATTGCTGAAACCGCACGTGAAGTTGATCTGAATATTGAAGGTCAAATCAACGAAGCACCTGTTGAACAGCAAAATGATGATTATGCAGATAATGACGCTACCGAAGATATGCCGGATGTGATTGCCGACCTTGGTAATTTCACTATTAAAGACGGCGAATCTGATCTTGACGATGATATGTAATAGAAGGGAGCGAGCAATTCTTGTTAGATGTAAATAATTTTGAGTCTATGCGTATCGGTTTAGCTTCTCCGGACCAGATTAGAGCCTGGTCCTATGGTGAAGTAAAGAAGCCGGAAACCATCAATTACAGAACTCTGAAACCGGAACGCGACGGCTTGTTCTGTGAAAGAATTTTCGGACCTACCAAAGACTGGGAATGCCATTGCGGTAAATACAAACGCATCCGTTATAAAGGCATCATCTGCGACAAATGCGGCGTTGAAGTAACCCGCAGCAAAGTTCGTCGTGACCGTATGGGCCATATCGAACTGGCAGCTCCCGTATCTCATATCTGGTACTTTAAAGGTATCCCCAGCCGTATGGGTCTGATTTTGGATATTTCTCCCCGCAGCCTGGAAAAAGTACTGTATTTTGCAAATTACATCGTACTTGATCCTGGTGATACCCCGCTGGTAAAGAAACAGCTTCTCAGCGAAAGCGAATATGTTGAAGCTCGTGACAAATACGGTGACGAATTTGAAGTTGGCATGGGTGCAGCTGCAATTAAACAATTGCTGCAGGAAATTGATCTGCAGCAGCTGACCGACGAACTGCGTGCTGAAATGAAAGAAGTTAGCGGCCAGCGTAAAGTACGTGCTGTACGCCGTCTGGAAGTATGCGAAGCCTTCCTGAAATCCGGTAACCGTCCTGAATGGATGATTCTTGACGTGGTACCGGTTATTCCTCCTGAACTGCGTCCTATGGTTCAGCTGGATGGCGGTCGTTTTGCAACTTCCGATTTGAATGATTTGTATCGTCGTGTAATCAACCGTAACAACCGTTTAAAACGTTTGTTGGAACTGCATGCTCCTGACATTATCGTACGTAATGAAAAACGTATGCTGCAGGAAGCTGTTGACGCTTTGATTGATAACGGTCGCCGTGGCCGTCCTGTAACCGGACCTGGCAACAGACCTTTGAAATCTCTTTCCGATATGCTGAAAGGTAAACAAGGTCGTTTCCGTCAGAACTTGCTTGGTAAACGTGTTGACTACTCTGGTCGTTCCGTTATCGTTGTAGGTCCTGAACTTAAAATGCATCAGTGCGGTCTGCCGAAAGAAATGGCTCTGGAACTGTTCAAACCTTTCGTAATGAAACGTTTGGTAAACAGCGGTGAGGCTACCAATATTAAGAGCGCAAAACGCATGGTGGAACGTGCTAATAATGTTGTTTGGGACGTTTTGGAAGAAGTAATTAAAGAACATCCTGTACTGCTGAACCGTGCACCGACTCTGCACAGACTTGGTATTCAGGCTTTCGAGCCCATCCTGTCTGAAGGCCGTGCAATCAAACTGCATCCGTTGGTATGTACCGCTTATAATGCCGACTTCGACGGTGACCAGATGGCTGTCCATCTGCCGCTTTCTGTAGAAGCTCAGGCAGAAGCACGTATGCTGATGCTGTCTGTAAATAACATCCTGGCTCCTAAAGACGGCAAACCTGTTGCTGTTCCTACCCAGGATATGGTTCTTGGTTCCTACTACCTGACCATCGTTAAAGAAGGTGCCAAAGGTGAAGGCCGCCGCTTCTCTAGCATTGATGAAGCACAGCTGGCTTATTTCCACGGTGTAGTAGACCTGCAGGCACTGATTAAAGTATATATTCCTAATGACCACATTATTGGCGAAGAGAAAACAGAAGGCGTTAGCCTTGTTACTACTACTGTTGGTAATACTATTTTCAACAGCGAATTGCCGAAAGAAATGCGTTACTATCATAAAGAAGTTAATGCTGACGGTCAGGAAGAATGGCATCTTGGCAAGCTGATTGACAAGAAAGAACTTGGCAAGCTGGTTGCTAAAGCACATAAACTGTATGGCAACCTGCGTACTGCAGAAATCCTCGATATCGTTAAGAAAATGGGTTATGACAATGCTTGTAAAGCCGGCATTTCCATTGCTACCTCTGATATCAAGATTCCTGCTGAAAAAGCTGCTATCCTTGATGCAACTGAAAAAGAAGTCGATAAGACTGAAAGACTGTTCCGCCGCGGCTTGATGAGCCCGGATGAACGCTATCGTAAGGTTATTGACCTCTGGACTGAAGCAACTGATAAAGTTACTGAAAAACTCATGGCTACCACCATGGATAAATTCAACTCCGTATACATGATGGCTAACTCCGGTGCCCGCGGTAACGTACAGCAGATTCGTCAGCTGGCTGGTATGCGTGGTTTGATGGCCGATCCTTCCGGCCGTATCATCGACCGTCCTATCAAAGCAAACTTCCGTGAAGGCTTGACCATTTTGGAATACTTCATTTCTACTCACGGTGCTCGTAAAGGTTTGGCCGATACCGCACTGCGTACTGCTGACTCCGGTTATCTGACCCGTCGTCTGGTAGACGTTGCTCAGGACGTTATCGTTCGTGAGGACGACTGCGATGTTGTAGGCATGAACCTGGTTAAAGAACGTAATCGTCTGTGCAAAGCAGTTCTTGGCTGCAGCCAGAATAAGATTCGTGAAAACGTACTGGGACGTACTTTAGCTTCCGGTATTACTGCTGAGGACGGCAGTATTGTTGCTGAAGCAGATACCATTATTACCGAAGAACTGTACAAGAAACTCAGTGCTGCTAAGGTTGAAGAAATTGTATTGTATGCTAGCGAAGATATGAACGGTGAAGAAACTGAACCCGTACGTATCAACATCAGCGATGAATATGCAAATAAAGTCCTGAAAGAAGCAATGGTACATAATTTCGAAGGCAAAGAAGTTGCTGCAGACATTGTTAACGGTGAAGGTGAAGTTCTGGCTCATATGGGCGACACTATGACTGTTGAAACCATTGATGCTATTCTGGCTGACGGTACCGTTAAAGAAATGCGCATCCGCAATAACGATATTGCCGGTATCGAAGTTGAAGCAATTACCGAAGGCAAAAACAAACAAACAGTTATTGAATCCTTGCATGACCGTATCATTGGCCGTAACCTGGCTGAAGATATCTGCGATGAAAACGGTGAAGTACTGTATCATATCAACGAATACATTACCGAAGATATGGCTGAAAAGATCTGCACACTGCGTGAAAAAGTTAAGATTCGCAGCGTCCTGACCTGTAAAGCTAAATTTGGTGTTTGCCGTAAATGCTATGGCCGTAACCTGGCAACCGGTAAAAATGTTGATGTCGGTGAAGCAGTCGGCACTATTGCTGCACAGTCCATCGGTGAACCTGGTACACAGCTTACCATGCGTACTTTCCACACCGGCGGTGTTGCAGGCGGTGACGATATTACCCAAGGTCTGCCGCGTGTCGAAGAATTGTTTGAAGCACGTAAACCGAAACATCCTGGTATCCTGACCGAAAATACCGGTTATGTTCATATTATTGAAGAAGGCGGCTCTCGTCGTGTTATTGTTACCGGTGAAGACGGCTTAGGACAGGAATACACTATTCCGTACGGTGCTAAGCTGGCTGTAATCGAAGGTCAACAAATTGAAAAAGGCGACCGCCTGACTGAAGGTTCTCTCAATCCGCATGATATCCTGCGTATTAGCGGCGTGAAAGCAACCCAACGTTACCTGGTACAACAGGTTGTAGGCGTTTATAAATCTCAGGGCGTTGATATTAACAGTAAACATATTGAAGTAATGGTACGTCAGATGATGCGTAAAGTACGTATCGAAGAATCCGGCGATACTACAATGCTTCCGGGCGAATATGTTGACGTGGCTGAATTTGAACAGCAGAATGCAGAAATGCTGGAAGCTGGCAAAGAACCTGCAGAAGGACGTCCGATTCTTCTGGGTATTACCAAGGCTTCTCTGGCAACCGACTCCTTCCTGTCTGCTGCATCCTTCCAGGAAACCACTCGTGTCCTGACCGATGCTGCTATTAAAGGTAAGGTTGACCCGCTGCTGGGCCTGAAAGAAAATGTTATCATTGGTAAACTGATTCCTGCCGGCACTGGTATGAGCCGTTACCGTGATATTAAGATTAAATATAATCTTACCCGCGACGAGAAAAAAGATAACGAATAATTTTTTCTAAGCGCTGAACACTGTCTATCCTTTTTAGGATAGGCAGTGTTTTTTTGTTATAATAAAAGTAATAGAAGTGGTATTTCAGTTTTACTTAATGTTAGCGAGTTATATTCATACTGAATAAGTAGCCATAATGAGGTGTGATTATGAAGGTTTTATTGGCTGAGGATGACAGAAATTTAGGCAGATTGCTTTCCATGCTGCTGCGCAAGCAGAATATTATTGTGGAATGGACAGAAAATGGCAGTGATGCCTACGATAAATGTTACAGCGATGGTTATGATGTTTTGATACTTGACTGGATGCTGCCGGGAATGAACGGTGTAGAATTATGCAGAAAATTGCGTGATGAGGAGTACTCAGGCAAAATATTGCTGCTGACAGCACGTGATACTGTTGAAGATAAGGTTGAAGGTCTTAACAGCGGAGCTGATGATTATATGGTTAAGCCATTTGATGTGCAGGAGCTTGTTGCCAGATTAAATGCACTTTTAAGACGCCCAGGGCAGTATACAGCGGAAAATATAACCTATGGTAAATATGTGTTGGAACGCAGCAGCCATAGTTTTGTGTATGGTGATAAGAAAATAGAACTGCGTCCGCGTGAGTTTAAGCTGTTGGAAATCCTGCTTAATAACAGAGGGCAGATTATTCCGCGGGAAATATTGCAGGAAAGAGTTTGGGGCATCAATAATGATGTTACCGAAAATAATCTTGACGTGCATATTCGTTTACTGCGCAAAAAAATTATGGATTTGGCAGATGAGAATATAATTCACACGGCAAGAGGTGTGGGCTATTATGTGGAATAACATGTTTGAAAGATTGCGGCGGCGCATGACGCTGATGTATGCCTTTATTTTCGGTATGCTTATTTTACTGGTAGTGGGTATAACTTATTGCCTGGTGTGGTATGCAGTACTGATGCATGAAAAAGAAGACTTGGTAGCACAAATTTACCATGAAGCGGCAGAATATGTTGCTACAGAGGAGGCTCCTGTTTCTGATGTTGCCATTAAAAATGGCAGTATGCTGGCTTTTTTAGTAAAACCGGATGATAAGACAGTAGTTTTAGACCAGCTACAGGGAGCAGCGGTAGGAGATATATTGAAAAATCATCGTGAGGACTGGCCGGAAAGTGACGATTCGGCAGAAATGCTGCGTATACGCAATAGTGTAGGCGAAAGATACCGCTATCTTGCGGCTGTTGCCCCTGTTAAAGATGGTGACAGGGTTATCGGTCGTTTGTATATGTTTAAGAATATGGAGTTTTACTACGAAGCGGCTTACGAAACATTACTTGTATTAATGTGCATTGCTTTAGTGTTGTTTATACCTGCCTGTCTTTTAGGCTACTGGCTTTCTAAGCGCAATATCAGGCCAATCCAGCTGATGTATGAGAAGCAAAAACAATTTACTGCTGATGCTTCTCATGAAATGCGTACTCCGCTGGCCGTACTTAATTTAGCTGTACAGGGTCTTCTTGAAGATACAGAAAGTCGTTACAGTTCTTTTGCTGCCGAAACCTTGCAAATGCTTAAAACAGAAGTAGGAAGGCTGAGAAAACTGACTGATACCTTGATGGAGTTGGCACGCAGGGATAATCTTGGTTTAAAAGTGAAAAAGAAAAGAATTGATTTTACTGCACTTTGCAGGCAGGTGATAAATCAATGCAGCCTGGTTGCAGAAGAAAAGCAGCAGAGGATAAAGACAGATTTGCCAGAACATTTATTTTTAAAAGGTGATGCAGATTCACTTAATATGCTGCTGATTATTTTATTGGATAATGCCGTGAAATATTCATCTGCTGCTTCGGAAATACTTGTTAAAGCTGCAGATAAACGAGACAGTATTATTTTACAAGTACAGGATCAGGGTATTGGTATTAGTGATGTTGATAAAGAAAAAATTTTTGACCGGTTTTATCGTGTAGATAAGGTACGCAGTCGTGAACAGGGTGGCTTAGGGCTTGGCCTTGCCTTAGCTCTGTCTATTGTGCGTCTGCACGATGGTAAAATTACTGTTTTAGACAACAAGCCGCAGGGTACGATAATGCAGATTATGCTGCCTAAATAACATAAAAACTCCTTACTTTCAGATTATTTTAAGAAATATTATTTATGCTTAAAGTAAATGAAAAGTAAGGAGTTTTATTATGGAAAAAGCTTGTAAGTATGTTTTTTGGCTAAGTGCTGTATTATTGCTTTTCTTTTGTAATAGTGATTTATTGATAACCGACTCAGTTGAGTCAAATTATGCGCTGACAGCTAAAGAAATGGTCTTGTCTGGTGACTGGATTTCACCGCAGATATATGGACATTACTGGTTTGATAAGCCGGTGATGTTTTACTGGCTGACAGCTTTATCGTTCAAAGTTTTTGGCTTTACAGAATTTGCAGCGAGGTTTTTTCCTGCGCTGTTTGGTTTAGCCGCTTTAGGACTGATATATTGGGGCGGCAGTAAATTGTACAGTGAGCGGACTGGTTTTTACAGCAGTATGATATTGCTGAGCTGTTTGGAATTTTTCCTCATCAGTAAATCAGTTATTACAGATGCGGTGCTGTTCTTATTTTTTAGCGGGACGTTGTTGTTTTTTTATCTGGCATATACTTCTTACAGCAGTCGCTATTGGTATTTAATGTATATCTGTGCTGCTTTAGCAACGCTTACTAAAGGACCGATTGGCTTCTTGCTGCCGGGATTGATTATTACTTTGTTTATAATATGGCAGAAGGAGTGGCGTTTGCCGTTCAGAATGCATTTACTTACGGGTACAGCGCTGTTTGCTTTACTGGTAATGCCCTGGTATGGGATAATGATTTATCTGCATGGAGCAGCTTTTATTGATACCTTTTTAGGTACGCATAATTTTTTGCGGGCTACTGTTTCTGAGCATCCGCGTGATGACGTATTTTATTATTATACTGTTGTCAATATGCTGGCCTTTTTCCCTTGGAGTTTGCTTGTGCCGATGATTATTTATCGTGCGTGGCGGCAAAATAGTTTTATTGTTTCTGTACGCGAAAAATTTCTGTTAATTTGGGCAGCTGCTGTATTTGTCTTTTTTCAATGTATGGCAACTAAATATATAACCTATACTTATCCTATGCTTTTTCCAGGTGCGTTGCTTTTAGGCGGGTATTTAACTGAATATGAGGATGTTTTAAAGAAAAAATTATTTTTACGTTTGTTGACCAGCGCTTTTATATTTTTGGTAATAGCCGGATATTGGACAGTTAACAAAGGTTTAGTGTCTGGTACAATGTTATTTTTATTGCCTGCAAGTTTAGGTGTCGGATTATTTATATATTTCTGTTTAAGAAAATATGTGGGTGGAAATTTTATAAGCATAGGACTTGGTTCTGTAATTTTTTATTTGACGCTTACTATGTGCATTGCTGTACCGTTTTCTGCGCAGAGATCTGCAAAAGATTTGGCGACACTTTTACCACAATATACTAATGCTGACAGTGTAGGTGTATATGGACATTATCCTACGTCAGCCGTATTTTATTCCGGTAAACAGTTTGTCAAATTACTGCCTGTAAAATCTGCTGCGAATTTTTCTCCGCAGGCATATTCCTGGAACAGCAAAAATGTGATGCCGTATGCAACTATCGAGCAGGAAATGTATCCATTGGTAGTTGTCAGCAGTAAATATGAAGCTGATTTCTTAGCTTTAGATACTTCTGAATGGAATGAAGAATTAAAACTTCCTAACTGGATAGTAATGCGTAAAATGGTACATACAGGATAAGGTTTGTATTGTTCTTTTGCTTTGGCGTAATTGATGTTATAATAAAAAAGAATTATGACAAAGAGGAGAATTATTAAATGCTGATTAAGGAATTTCCTGTACCGTGCAGAATAGATTATGTGCCTTCACCTTATGAACCTGATGAAGATGGTGTGATGGATGTAGGTTACTGTACCGGCACGCTCAGTGATGGACGTGCCTATCGCCTGGAATGCTGGCGGATGGATGATATGCTGATGGCAACGATAATGTTTTCTGATGCCGGACTTTCTGCTTATACCCGTCAGGATATGTATTGTCTGGTGGAAGCGGAAGAAATATTTAGATTTACTGCGGAAAAGCGTCCTATGCAATGCACTCGTACTGAAGATGATGCTGGGACTGCCGTATGGGCTTTAAATATGATGCTGGCTAACCATAAAGGTACTTATGGCGAACTGCTGGTAAAACTGCAAAGTTATAAATAATCCATAAGAGGAGGAGAAGTTTATGGAAAAAGAACATTGCAATGAGGCGAACTGCACCTGTCCGAAAAAGGAATGCCCCCGTCATGGTAAATGCTGTGAGTGTATTATGAATCATCGCGGTAACGGTTCTCTTGTTTTTTGTATGCGTGATATTGCTGCTGCACAAAAGTAAAAAGAAAAATAAAAAAGACCTGGAATTTTCCAGGTCTTTTTGTTTTAGAGTATTTTCTTATCAAGCCGATGTGTTTTAAACACATCGGCTTTTTGTATAGATACGTAAATAAAAAATTTGACGAAAATGTAAAAAAAATAAAAATAAAATAAGGAGATTTTTGATAAAAATAAATATATTGCATATTAATAAAAATACATAAATTAAATCGTGAAATAGGTAGATATGAATAAATAATTAAAAAAGACGTATGTTTGACGGGGGGGGGACATTGTGCTATGATTGGTATAAATAAAAGTTAGTAATATTCAGTTTTAGCTGGTTTTTTTACATAGTGCAATTATATGCAAAAAAAATAAAATTTATACATAGCTGAACTGATGATAATATTTGCTTTTATTTATAGCAATTTGGAAAAGGAAGGGATTGTTATGAAAAGAATGATGAAATCTAAAATTTTAGCAACTGCATTATGTGCAACTGTTATGGCTGGTATTTATGCAAGTCCTGTAATGGCAAATTCTTTGTATATGGATAAAGGTGCTGGTTATGTTTCAGGTAAAGATCTTTCTGGATATGATAAGATTACAGATCTTGAACTTGACGGGAAATTAACTGTTGGTGAAATTGAAGTAGGTAAATTCAATGGTGTAGAATTAGGCGATTTAGTAGATAAGTCTGCTCTTGAGCAAGAGAAAAATGATCGTATTGCTGGTGATAAAGCATTAGAAGACAAAATTAATGGTGAATCCCTAATTCGTCAAGATGCGGATAAAGCTTTAGAAGATAAAATTAATGGTGAGTCTCAAATTCGTCAAGATGCGGATAAAGCTTTAGAAGACAAAATTAATGGTGAATCCCTAATTCGTCAAGATGCAGATAAAGAATTGGCAGACAAAATAGGTCAGGAAGAAATGGAACGTAAAGCTGAAGATGCTGCAATCAGAGGCGAAATCGGTCAGGAAGTAGCAGACCGTGCAGAAGCTGACAAAGAACTGGCAGATAAGATTGGCAACGAAGAAGCAGAACGCAAAGCTGAAGATGCTGCAATCAGAGGCGAAATCGGTCAGGAAGTAGCAGACCGTG
>artificially_reared_2__coassemble_127_pt1 | contig 51180 bp, 55 predicted proteins | sample artificially_reared_2__metabat2_low_PE_017 | metagenome-assembled genome bin artificially_reared_2 | reverse complement strand
GTATATAATACCATCCTCCAACCATTATGTCAACACCTTTTTTCATCTTTTTTTGCTTTTTTGTATCTTTTTCTCTGATACACCTGGTATGGTGGTTTTAGAAAGTGCTGCTATACCTATCTTTACAGCGTTATGATTTTAGAGAAAATTTATCGCTTTTAAGTTCTTTTTACAGGATTATCTTGCCATTTCTTGCTTTCTTCGGAAAAAATCGCTGATATTTTTACTAAATATATCTATTAAATTATCCTCTGCACTATCTTTTATCATTACCAAATCAAAATAACGTTTCCCCTGGATATCATTGCGTCTTATTGCAACCTCTTTGTTTTTAGCTGCCTCTTCTGCGATATATTCTGAAAGCAACGCAACACCCAGATTATTGCGTACCGCTTCTTTAACAGCAAAGTTACTATTCATAACAAGAGGTTTAAACTTTAGTTCTGTAAGACCACTGCCAATTAACTGTTCCCACTGGCTTCTTGTTCCTGAACCATTTTCTCTTATTATCCAGCGTTCGTTTTCTAAGCTGCCGTTTTCTTTTCCTATTGGAGCAACTATTACTAATTTATCTTCATATAAATGCCTTTTAACAAATTTTTCTCCTATAATATTACCTTCTACAATAGCCGCGTCAATTTTATAATTGTTAAGCAGTTCGCTAATTTTTTGTGTATTCCCTATTTCAAGTTCAACCTTTATATCAGGAAACTCTTTATTGAACTCTCCTAAAAATTCAGGTAAAAAGTATTCTCCTATTGTAAAGGTTACCCCTATAGTCAGACTGCCTCCATGTGTGAAATCATCTTTAACATAGTTATATGTAGATTTCCACAAACTAAGCATCTTTTTCGCCTGCTTATATAGCCTGCGTCCTGCAGCAGTAATCACCGGCTTTTTTTGCTGCCTGCTCCTATAAATGAGTATCTCATCAAAATATTCTTCAAGTCTTTTAATGTGCAAACTTACTGTAGGCTGTGAAATATTCAGCTGCTCAGCAGCTCTGGTAAAGCTTTGCAGCTCTGTTACTGTGATAAATGTTTTCAATTCTTCCAGCATAATATCCTCTTTATTAGTTTTTATAATTATTATAATTATAAAGATTCATTTTACTAATTATTATAAACGTAGTATGCTGTTATCACAATATTTTCTTAACAGAAAGGATAAATTTATGATTAAATCTGTTCCCATTCCTACTGCGGGCGTTATGTTAGGATTAGCTGCTCTCGGCAATCTTCTGGCTCCATACTCTTTAACTTGCAAATGGATTTGCGGTATTTTATCCATAATACTTGGAAGCATGCTTTTATTGAAGATTATTCGCTATCCAAAAATGATTCATGCTGACATGACCGGTAATCCAGTTTTAGGCAGCGTCGCAGCAACTTTTTTTATGGCTATCATGCAGCTGTGTACTTATTTTGCTGCTATCTTCCCTACTATAAGTCGTTTCGTCTGGATTCTTGCTGTCGCTTCTCATGCACTGCTGATTATCTGGTTCACTAAGAATTTTATGATTAACCTGGAACTCAAAAATGTTTTTCCAACTTTTTTCATTGCTTATGTAGGTATCATCGTAGCCGCTGTTACTTCTCCTACATTTAATTATGCCGATATCGGCGTCTACATTTTCTGGTTTGGCTTCATCGCCTATCTGCTCTTACTCTTCCTTATAACTTACCGTTATATAAAAATTCCCCCGGCAGAGTCTGCAGTAAAACCGCTTATCTGCATCTATACAGCACCGATGAGTCTCAGTCTTGCTGGTTACTTTGCGGTTATTCAGGATAAAAACTTTTTAATGATTTCCATTATGCAGATTGCTGCGCAGTTTCTCTTTTTCTTCATCTTAAGTTTAATGCCAAAACTGCTTAAATTACCTTTTTATCCAAGCTATGCGGCTTTCACCTTCCCATTCGTTATTACAGCAACTGCACTGCGTCTTTCCTTAAATTACTATGAACGTATAGGCGTAATCCTGCATGATTTCTTCCAATACTTATACTATTTTGAAACGTGCATAGCCACTCTCATAGTTTTATATGTAACTTTGCATTACTGCAGTTTCTTTTACACTCAATTTCAAAACAGCAAATAAAAATTAAGGCATGTTTTTAAAAACATGCCTTTTACTTTTTCACAGTAAATTTTATGACAAAAAATATTTAAAATGCTATAATAGCAATGATACACGGCCTTTTGTGCCAAAAAAACAGTATTTATCACTGAAATGAACCGAGGTAGATTATGTTAAAAATTTTTAAAACAATCATGATCTGTATAGTCTCTTTTGCAATTATGGGACTATCAATATTGTATGGGTTTTCAAGCTTCTTTGCTCCCAGCAACATGGACGAAGCTCTGATTCCCGATGCTGCATCACAGTTTTATGATTTAAGCGGCAATCCCATCTATACAACTTTGTCAGAAGAGCGCCGTATTCCGGTAACTATTGACAAAATCCCTAAACATACTCAGCTGGCTTTTATTGCCATCGAGGATAATCGTTTTTACGAGCATGGCGGTATCGACTACCGTGGTACTCTACGTGCACTTTTCTCCACCCTTAGCGGCGGCGAGGTGCAGGGCGGCAGTACAATCACCCAGCAGTTGGCCAAAAACGCTTTCCTTACTCAGGAACGTACTATCACCCGTAAAATAAAAGAAGCTTTCATTGCTAAAGAACTTGAATATAAATATACTAAGGAAGAAATTCTTTCCATGTATCTGAACCAGATTTACTTTGGTCAAGGCGCTTATGGTATCGAAGCTGCTTCCATGTATTATTTTGGTAAACATGTACAGGATCTTGATATTGCTGAGTCTGCTACTCTCGCAGCAATCCCCAAAAGTCCTAACTATTTCAATCCCTTTGAAAACCCGCAGGAAAGCAAAAAACGTCAGGAACTGGTTATCGACCAGATGCTGAAATACGGCTTTATCAATGAAAGTCAGGCTGAATCTGCCAAAGCCGAAAAGCTTTCTCTGATGACTTCTCATAAGAAAAATGACGATCCCCGTTCTTACTTCTTTGATATGATCAGTCAGAAAATAATCGAAGAGCTTGGTGCAGATGCCTTGTATAAAGGTGGACTTAAAATCTACACTACCATGGATTCTGATATGCAAAAAGCAGCTGAAGAATCCCTCAGCCATATGCCCAACTATTACACCGATGACGGCGGTCTGACCCAGCCGCAAGTCGCACTTGTAGCAATTGATCCGCACAACGGTTACGTAAAAGCCATGATTGGCGGCCGCGGCCAAGATAAATTCAACCGTGCAACCTTAGCTGTACGTCAGCCTGGTTCTGCGTTCAAACCTTTCGTATATCTCACTGCTATGCAGAATGGCTTTACTCCTGCCAGCGTTATCGAAGATAAGGAAGAAGAATTCTCTCCGGGTTGGACTCCGCAAAACTCCGACCTCAAATGGCATGGTAAAGTTTCTCTGCGTACTGCTCTTACCCGTTCCTTAAACGTTCCTACTATTAAACTTGCTCGTGAAGTTGGCGTTGATAAGATTGTTGCCAATGCTGAAAAAATGGGTATCACTACTTTAGTTGATTCCGGCCCATATGCCGATACCAACCTGGCTATGTCTTTAGGCGGCTTAAGTAAAGGTGTCAGCCCTATTGAAATGGCATCTGCTTACGCAGTTTTAGCTAATAACGGTACTTATCATAAGCCTGTTGCATTATTAAAAATTGTTGACCGTGACGGCAAAGTACTTTATGAAGCAGAAGAGTCTTCCAAAAAAGTAATTGATGAAGTTGCAGCATATATGACCGTCAATATGATGGAAGATGTACTTGTCAGCGGTACTGCTGGCGGTATGGGCATCGGCCGTCCTGCAGCCGGCAAAACCGGTACCACCGATACCTTCGTTGATGCTTGGTTTGTTGGCTTCACTCCGGACCTTTGCACAGCTGTATGGGTTGGCGACGACAGTAATAAGCCTATGAATTATATGTACGGCAGCAGCACTCCGTTATCCATCTGGCATGACTTTATGATTAAAGCTCTTGCAGCTACACCTAAGAGCAGCTTCGTTAATCCTGGCGTCAATATTCCCAGTGAACCTAAGATAGAACAGGATGACGATAAGAAAGATAAGGATAAAGACCAGGCCAAGGAAGACGGCAAAACTGGTAAAAATACCGAAGACAAAAAAGAATCTGGCAGCGATAAAAAAAGCGTAAGCACTACTCCGGTCAAAAAATCTATGAAAGAACGTGTTCAAGACATTATTGGTGAACCAGTAGTAAGCAATAAGCCAACGCCTGCTAAATAATATCAAATTTAAAGCTCCGGAAAATTTCCGGAGCTTTTTTCTTCACTTTATTTTGCTGTATACAGTATTCAAAGTCTTTTATACTAATGTCAAATATGATATACTATTAATTGAAAACCATGTTTTTGATTTTTCACAACAGTTTAATTATCACATTTAATAAAGGAGACCATCATGACAACTAATCCCGTAAAAATTGTTGAAACTGTACTGCGTGACGGCCACCAATCCCTGACCGCAACCAGAATGCGTATTACCGATATGCTGCCTGTATTAGAGCAACTGGATGATATGGGCTATTATGCTTTAGAAGCCTGGGGCGGCGCGACTTTTGATGCCTGCCTGCGTTTCTTAAACGAAGACCCGTGGGAACGCCTGCGCACATTGAGAAAGCATCTGCAAAAAACGCCTATCCAGATGCTGCTGCGCGGACAAAACGTACTTGGCTACAATCACTACGCTGATGATGTAGTAAGAGAATTTGTTCATCGTTCTGTAGATAACGGCGTTTCTATTATCCGCATCTTCGATGCTTTGAATGATACCCGTAATCTTGAATGTGCTATGCGTGCAGCTAAAGAAGCTGGTGCTCATGTTCAAGGCTGCATTGTTTATACCATCAGCCCTTATCATCAAGACAGCGATTTTGTAAAACTCGGACAGGAACTTGTGCAAATGGGTGCTGATTCCATCTGTATTAAAGATATGGCTGGTCTTTTACGTCCCTACGCTGCCGAAAACCTTATCCGCAGCCTAAAAGCAGAAATCGACATTCCTATTGACCTGCATACCCACTTTACCAGTGGTATGGGCGATATGACCTATCTTAAAGCTATTGAAGCAGGCGTAGATATCATTGATACTGCACTTTCTCCTTTTGCAGCTTCTACCAGCCAGCCCTGCACAGAATCTATCGTCGCTACTTTAGAAGGCAGCGAACGCGATACCGGTCTGCAGCTTACCAAACTTCATGATTTGGCAGATTATTTTAAAACTGTTAAAACCAACTTGTCCAAAGACTTCAACCTGAATACTAATATTCCTATTGATCCCAAGGTTCTTACCTTCCAGATTCCCGGCGGTATGCTCTCCAATCTTTTAAATCAAATGAAAGAAATGGGTGTTGCTGATAAATATCCGCAGCTGCTGGAAGAAATGCCTCGCGTAAGAGCAGAACTTGGTTACCCGCCGCTGGTAACTCCTACCAGCCAGATTGTCGGTTCCATGTCTGTTTTAAACGTTGCCTTGGGCCGTTATAAAATGATTCCCCGTGAAGTAAAAGACCTGATTCTCGGCAAATACGGCCGTACTCCGGCGCCTGTAGATCCTGAAATCAAACGTTTGGCAATAGGTGATGCTCAGCAAATCGACCATCGTCCTGCAGACGATATCCAGCCGCAAATGGAAAAACTCCGTCAGCAGCTGGCAAACGAAGGCTATCCCAGTGCAAGTACAGAAGATGTTTTAAGCTATGCTCTCTTCCCCGAAGTTGCTTTAAATTTCTTCAAAAACAACAGATAAATAAAGACAAAATAAAAAGGACATCAAATGATGTCCTTTTTATTTTTATAATTTTACATCTTCCAGATATTCTTCCTGCAATTCCTCATGCAGATTTTCCGGTTCTTTTGTTAAATGTACAGTAACCCTCGTAATACGGGTTTTTTGCAGCTCTTCGACAACAAATTCTGCACCTTCCACCTTGATGCACTGTCCTACTGCAAGCGGAGCATCCAGCTTGGAATATACCCAACCGCCAATAGTATCACAGTTTTCCGTATCAAGTTCCAGTTCAAAGAAGCTGTTAACATCAGTAAGCAGCATTTTGCCATCTATAGAATAGGTCTTATTGCCGCGTTCTTCAATTTCAGGACGTTCTTCATCAAACTCGTCCTGAATTTCACCTACAATCTCTTCGAGAATATCTTCAACTGTTACCATACCGGCAGTACCGCCGTATTCATCAATAAGTATAGCCAGCTGGCTGCGATGTTTCTGCAGCATACGCAAAAGCTTGCTGATAGGCAAAGATTCCGGCACAACCAGCACATCTCTGGCTAAGGTTCTCAAATCCGGCTTGCGTCCATCATTTAAAGCACGCAGTAAATCCTTAATATGCAAAAAACCTATAATATGGTCTTTATCCTCTTCACAGATAGGATAACGGGTCATCCTCTCCCCTAAAGCAGTTTTAATATTGCTTTCAAAGGAATCTTCTACATACAGACAGATCATATCCGTTCTAGGCACCATGATTTCGCTGGCATGACGCTCAGAAAAATCAAAAACATTATCCAAATATGTCAGTTCTGTTTTATCAATATAACCATGCTTATGGCTTTCTTCCATCAATATACGGATTTCTTCTTCATTATGCGCTTCGTCCGCTTCACTGGCAGCCTGAATACCCATAAGTTTTAAAATCCAGTTTGCAACATGATTGAGAAACCATACAGCAGGATACATAAGCTTATTAAACATTAAAAGCGGCCAGGAAACCCACAGCACTATCTGTTCAGTTTTTTGAATAGATAAAGATTTAGGTACCAGTTCGCCAAGTACAATATGCAGCGCCGTAATAACAGAGAAGCCTACGATAAAAGCAATACTGTGCTGTAAATTATCCGGCATATCAAATAAACCAAAAACCGGAGCCAGCATTTTAGCAACCGCAGGTTCACCAATCCAGCCAAGGCCAAGAGAAGCCAAGGTAATACCTAACTGGGTTACAGAAAGATAAGCATCAAGATGTTCTGTTACCTGCTTGGCATAAACAGCTCTGGAATTTCCTTCCTTGAGCAAAGTATCAAGGCGTGAAGGACGTATCTTTACTATTGAAAACTCAGAAGCCACAAAGAAACCATTCAATGCAACGAGAAATAAAATGGCGAAAATATTAAAAACAATCACAAAATAATCCAAACAAGTCTGCTTTCTTTAAAAAGCAGCTTCACCTCCGTAATTATAGAATATATTTTTAATTTTAGCATATTCTTTATTTAATAGTAAAATATTATTTTGGCACAAAATGAATATTTTTTCTTTTTTCTCTGCGAAATTATGGCAAAAAAATCTTTTTTAGCACTAACATCTCTTAAAGCTCTTATTTTATTGCTCTTAGTACATTTCTCAATATAGATAAAAAAAACGGACAGAAAGCACAGGCAAATTACCTGTACATTCTGTCCGTCTTTAATTTTTATATAATTATTTTACTGCAGCAGCACAACGTGCACACAAGGTCGGATGTTCTGCATCCTTACCTACCTCGTCGCTGTAAATCCAGCAACGTTCACATTTTTCACCTTCAGCAGCCATAACAGTTACTTTCAGGTCTTCACGGCCAGTTGCAGCAGCACCATCTTGAACGCTCGGAACAACAACAGCTTGAGAAACAATCAGCAAGGTTGCCAAATCTTTTTCTACAGATTTCAGGATTTCCAGAGCTTCGCCTTCAGCATGCAGTTCTACTTTTGCGTCCAGGGAATGACCGATAGTTTTTTCACGGCGTGCAACTTCCAATACCTTGGTAATTTCGCTGCGGATGCCGATGAAATTATCCCATTTTGCTTCCAGGGCTTCATCAACATATTCTTCTTTGATTTCAGGCCAAGGCAGCATTTGTACGGATTCCGGAGCATTAGCAGGTTTCTTCATAAACTGCCATACTTCTTCAGTAGTAAAGCTCAGTACCGGTGTCAGCATAACCAAAAGATCCATCAGAATTTCATACATAGCAGTCTGAGCGCTGCGGCGTTCTTTGCTGTCAGCCCTATAAGCATACAGACGATCTTTGAGAATATCCAGATAGAAGCTGGACATTTCTACTGTGCAGAAGTTATGGATTGCATGATACAGTACATGGAAGTCATAACTTTCATAAGCTGCGGTAACTTCTTTTTTCAGCAGCTGCAGATGCATCAGTGCCCAACGGTCAAGTTCCAGCATTTCGCCGAACGGTACTTTATCCTTTGCATAATCAAAGTCATTGATGTTGCCGAGGATGTAACGAATAGTGTTACGAATCTTACGATATACTTCAGACAGCTGTTTCAGGATTTTCGGAGAAATACGGATATCAGCTTTATAGTCAGAGGATGCAGCCCACAGACGGATAATATCTGCACCATATTGGCTGATAACATCCTGCGGTACTACAACATTACCTACAGATTTAGACATCTTGCGGCCTTCGCCATCTACTACATAGCCATGGGTAAGTACAGATTTATACGGAGCCTTGCCGGTAACTGCTACAGAAGTCAGCAGAGAAGACTGGAACCAGCCACGATGTTGGTCACTGCCTTCCAGATACATATCAACAGGCCAGCACAGTTCAGGACGTTTTCTTGCTACTGCCATGTGAGTGGAGCCGCTGTCAAACCATACGTCCATGATATCGGTTTCTTTATGGAAATGTTTGCCGCCGCATTTAGGACAAACAGTACCTTCCGGCAGCAGTTCTTCTGCAGAATGAGCCCACCATGCATCGCTGCCTTCTTTTTCAAACCATTCAGCAACAGCATTAATAGTGTCGTCATTGATTAAATGTTCGCCGCATTCATCACAGTAGAATACCGGGATAGGCACACCCCATACACGCTGACGGCTGATGCACCAGTCATGGCGGTCAGCAACCATGTTATGAATACGTTGTTCACCCCAGGACGGAATCCATTGTACATCGTCAGCAATAGCTTTCAGTGCTTCATCACGGAAGCCGTCAACAGAAGCAAACCATTGTGCAGTTGCACGGAAGATAATAGGATTCTTACAACGCCAGCAGTGCGCGTATTGGTGCTTAATGTTTTCTTTGCCCAGCAGCATATTGAGTTCAGCCAGATATTTCAGAATAGGAATATTAGCATCAAAAACGAACATGCCAGCAAAGCGTTCACCTGCTTCTGCAGTCAGCTTGCCTTGTTCATCAACAGGGCACAAAATAGGCAGTTTATATTTCAAACCGGTTTCAAAGTCGACATCACCATGACCAGGAGCTGTATGTACGCAGCCGGTACCAGCTTCCAGGGTTACATAGTCAGCAAGTACAACCAGAGATTTTCTGTCCAGTTCAGGCATCGGATGTTTGCATTCTGCAAATTCCATGTCTTTGCCAAGGCAAGTGCCAAGTACATTGCTCAAGTCCTTATGGCAAACTTTGCCTACCTGTTCCAGCAGGTCTTTAGCCAGGAACAGTACTTCGCCTTCACATTCAACCCAAGCATATTCAATAGCAGGGTTCAAAGCTACTGCTACGTTAGCCGGCATGGTCCACGGAGTGGTGGTCCAAATTACCATGTAAGCATTTTTACCTTTAGCAGCTTCCGGCATCATACCGTTATCTTTAATAATCGGCATTTTTACAAAGATGGTAGGAGTCTTTTGTTCGCCGTATTCGATTTCAGCTTCTGCCAGTGCAGTTTCGCAGTGCGGGCACCAGTAAACAGTCTTCTTACCTTTGTAGATATAGCCTTTTTTAGCCATTTCACCAAATACACGAATCTGTTCAGCTTCAAAATCTTTGTGCAGGGTTACATAAGGATGATCCCAGTCACCTAAAACACCCAGACGTTTGAAGTCTTCACGCTGTACATCAAGCCATTCCAAGGCATAGTCATGGCATTTTCTGCGCAGTGTGAGCGGATCAAGTTCATTGCGGTTCAGACCAAGAGCGTTGATAGCAGCATGTTCAATCGGCATGCCATGAGTATCCCAGCCAGGAACATAAGGAGTATCAAAGCCACGAGAGTATTTATATTTAATAACAATATCTTTCAGAATTTTATTCAGAGCAGTACCCATGTGAATACGGCCGTTAGCATACGGCGGTCCATCATGCAGAACAAATTTAGGATGGCCTGCATGCAGAGCCTGTTTTTTACCATAAATATCATTTTCCTGCCAGAATTTCAAAAAGTCAGGTTCTCTTTGCGGCAAACCTGCACGCATAGGAAACTCTGTTTCCGGCAAATTAAGTGTTTTGCTGTAATCCAAAATAGACACCTCCAATAATTTTGACAAACAAAAAAGCCTCGTCCGCAAGGGACGAGACTGTATATACCCGTGGTACCACCCTCATGACAGACAAAATACATCTGCCACTCGCAACGTTTTATCGGGCGTCAACCGTATATATCTACTGCTGATTCGATATATCCGCTCCAAAGTGATTTTCAGCCGTGTCCACATCTTGTTCGAGCTTGCACCATCCCCGAATCGCTGAGCCAGTTTTCTCGGCCTACTGTCTTTATCATCGCGTTAGCAATATGAAAACACTGTTATTATAGCGCATCTGATTATTTTAAGTCAACAGAAAAAACCTATTTATCTTTTTTCATACTTAAAATCAAAAACGCCAAAGCCTTTGCCATTAGTTAAATGGGAAATATCATTAAGTCTGAAAATCGTATGCTCATGCCACTTATTAATGCCTAAGACAGAAATACTGGCAGGCTGGATATCAACAGAAAAATTCTTTTCTACTACTTGAGGCATATCCATTCCCAGCCAGTAAAAAATAATATTCTGAATCGTTCCCTTATGAGCTACGATAATCAGATTTTCTTTTTCCGGGTCAGCATGCTGCAGCAGACCTGCAATATTTCTCTGGTAAAACTCATTGCGAGTTTCTCCTCCCGGATAATTACGGTGATTAAGTTCCTGCTCTGTTGCCGGACGGCAATAAATCTTCTTAGCCTCTTCCTCAGTCAGACCTGCTGCAGCACCGTTATTTTTTTCTCGTAAGAAAAGATATTTCTCTACCAGACTGCTGGTTTTTAAGGCACCGGCAATAATCTCGGCAGATTCCACAGCACGCTGCAAATCACTGCTCAAAATTCTGACTTTAGTATATCTGTCATTAAAATCACAAGCCAGTTTTTTTGCTGCTGCAGTCAGCTGCCTTTTTCCCTTCTCCGTCAGTACCGAATCGGTCCAGCCGCCCGTAAGTTTATTGGTATGATGGGTAGCTTCGCCGTGGCGTACCAAAATAATCATCATTCATCCCCTGTTTACTTTGATGTTTGTTCTTCAAAATTTTTCAGCAGTTCCAGCTGCGTTTCTAACAGATGCTGCATGTGTTTACGATGCACCAGGGCTTTTTTAACCTGGTCATCATAAGCACTTTGAGCCATAGCAGCTCTTGATTCCGCTTCAAAAATAATTTTTCTGCTGCGTTCTTCGGCATCGCCTACTATCTTACGATAATTGCTGCTTGCCTCTACTGACATCCTGTTAGCTTCATTCCTTGCAGTTTCCAAAAGCTTACCTGCTTCTGCGGAGGCAGAATTTGCTCTTTTCTTGCAGGCATCCTCATTGGCAACTCTTAATTTTTCAATTTCAATCTCAGCATCATTACGCAGCTTGGCAGCATAACTTCTGGCTTCTTCTTTCATTCTGCTGCATTCTGCTTCTGTAGCATTCAGCATATTTTCAGTCTTGTTCTTTGTCTTATTATACAAATCTTCTGCCTGAGCCAAAGTATCATTATGCAGCTTTTCAGCAGCGTTTCTTGCGTCTGCCAGCATCTGCTCGCATTTCACCTTAGTTTCATGTTCTAAAAGTGCCGCTTTTTTCTCACTGCTGCTTTTCACTTCGTCTGCAGTCTCCTGCGCAACTGTCAGCGTACTCTGCATGGTAGCCTCCATTTGCTGGTAATATTCCAATTTGGAACTTACACGTTCAATAGTTTCTTTAAGCTCCAGATTGTCCATGTAGAGATACTCATATTCCTTGCGCAGCTCTTCCATAAATTTATCTACTTCTTCCGTTTCGTAACCGCGAAAGCCTCGGGAAAAAGTCTTATTTTTCAAATCTGCCGGTGTAAGCATCTTTCTTCCCCTTTATATATACCTTTTCAAAGTAATACTGATGCGTCCCTTTTTCGTTGTACCGCGTATTTCTGTAACCTCTACTCTGCCGCGCCCGCGGAAAGAGATTACATCACCTTCATTAACTGCCTGAGCAGCTTTCTTGGCTTCTTTCCAGTTCAGCTTTACATTCAGGCCTTTTATTTCATCACTCATTCTGCTGCGTGACACGCCATAACCGGCAGCAGCCACTGCATCCAGACGTAAATCAGCAACAGTAGCGTTAATAATCTTAACCTTTTCTTCTTTCTGCTGCAGCTCTTCAGCCGGAATTTCCGTCAAAGTAATCGGCGCTGCACCTATCTGAGTCAGATTGCCGATAAGAAAATTCTGCAAAGCTTTCTCTGCAACAAACTGCGCACCCTCCGGCACAAATACGATATCGCCTATCGCCTCTCGCTTACAGCCGCTGCCCATAAAAGCACCTAAAACATCTCGATGCGACAAGTCATAATAACGTTTATCCCAAGCTGCTAAAAAGCAGGTAATACCATAATCAGGCGTACCATAAAAATCGTCGGCAATAAAAGCAACTTTGACACGCTCAGCATGCTCAAAGCCACCATTTGCCTCCAGCTTAATATTTTCAAAATTAGCTGCCACGATTTCCGCCACATTATACGCATGCGGATCTAAGAATTCGCTGACACGATATTTTCTGCTGCGATTAGCACCTTCTGCCAAATCAATAAGCTTGGCAGCCAGCTGTTCATCACCGCTGGCTTTAAAGTAACGTAAAATTTTCTCTCTGTCTGCCATAATTATTTACCCTGCAATTCACTGCTGCGCTGTAGCACCGCCTGCACAGCATCATAAAAAGCACCGCGTACACCATGATTTTCCAGAGCATGAATACCGGCAATAGTAGTTCCGCCGGGAGAGGTTACCTGATCGCGCAGCTGAGCAGGATGCGTTCCGGTTTTGATGCACATTTTGCCGCTGCCTGCTAAAGTCTGAGCCGCCAATTTAATTGCCAAGGCACGCGGCAAACCGGCACGCACACCTGCATCTGCTAAAGCATCAATGATTACAAACGCATATCCAGGACCACAGCCGGAAATTGCTGTAATTGCTTCAATAGCACTTTCTGCTACTACTTCTACCTCACCACAGCAGCCAAAAATAGCACACGCAGTTTCAAGCATTTCATCTGTTACCTTATCATCGCAGCAAACAGCTGTCATACCTTCACCAACTGCCAACGGAGTATTAGGCATAGTGCGTACAACAGGAAAACCAGGTACGTATCCATGCAGCATATCGATACTTACACTGCCCATAATAGAAAGTACCCAGGCATCTTTTTTGAAATGAGAAGTAAGCTCAGCAGTAAGGGCCGCTGGTGCCACCTGAGGTTTCACTGCCAATATTACCAAATCAGCATCTTCTACCGCTTTATTGTTATCAGTATATGCCTTAACACCATAATTCTCTTCAAGATACACACATCTTTGTGATGTATGCTCACCAACGGCAATAGCAGCACCGCTGATAAAGCCGCTGCTGATAATACCCTTGATAATAGCTTCTGCCATGGCGCCGCCGCCGATAAATGCAATCTTATTTAATGTTAATCCTTTTCCCATGGCTGTCTTCCTTTATCGTCATAAATACTAGCGCCAGCATCAATGTCTACATTTTGCGGCGCACATACTAAGATACTGCGGCCAATTTTTTTCATGCTGCCGCCCAAAGCATAAATAGTACCGCTGATAAAATCCGTCATACGTTTAGTAATAACGCTGTCAGTACCTTCAAAATTTACTACTACAGGCTGCTTATTCCTCAGGTAATCAGCAATTTTTTGTGAATCATCAAAGCTGGTAGGTTCCAAAACAACTACTTTCACCTGTTTATCAGCCAGAGGCAGAGCTATTGTTTTGCTGCCCATTGGTTCACTGGCTGCCGGTTGTTTCTTTCTAAACAAAGAATAGTTCTTTTTAGGAGCTTCTTCTTTTACTTCATTGCTTTTAAGCAGAGAAGAGCTTCTTTGTCTGCTTGGTGCAGGACTCGGTTCCTTTTCAGGAACATCATCATAAATTTCTTCTTCGTCATAAAGACCTAATGCCTCTGTAATACGGTCTATAATCTTCATTGTATAATCATGCCACCTTCCTGCATTAAAATTTTAAACTGTAATCACGCTGACCAAATAAAGCTGTACCCACACGTACAATGTTGGCACCTTCTTCTATGGCTATCGTATAGTCACCGCTCATTCCCATAGACAGGCAATCAATCTCTGGGCGCACAGCCTTTAACCGGCAGAAACATCTGTAGCCAGCCGCAAAAATATCTCTGACTAAGTTCATATTATCTGTCTTCGGCGCAATAACCATCAAGCCTCTGATTCTGACATGCTGATAGTTATCTAACAGCGGCAGTACTGCCAGATATTCCTCACGGCTAAACCCGGATTTTTGTTCTTCATGAGCAATATTAAGCTGCAAAAGCACATCCTGTACTTTATCTATGCGTGCCGCTTCTTTATCTACAGCCTTCAGCAAATGCTCACTGTCCACAGATTCTATTAAATCAAAAAGTGCTACTGCCTGACGAGCCTTATTAGTCTGCAAATGACCGATAAGATGCCAATAACCGTTTTTACCCAGTATTTCCTTTTTGGCTTTTGCCTCCTGAACACGGTTTTCGCCAATATTATTTATTCCCTGTGCCAATGCCTCAGAAACAACATCGGCAGGATGATTCTTAGTAACGCCAACCAACGTAACAGTATTTCCGGTCAGTTTGACTTCTTTTCTCTGCTGCAGTGCTTTGTTAATCTTATCCTGCACTGCCTTAAGATTATCTGCCAGCAAAATAATTCCCCCAAACGACATAATTATGCAAAAATTTAGGAGAAGAGCGTTTTTGCACTACCCATCTTCTTCCTGTAATTTTAACACAATTTCCCAAGCGTTGTCTACGCGGATAAAAATTACCACAAATAAATAAAACACAGGCAAAACGCCTGTGTTGTTATTTATTTTTCTGCAGGGCGGCATAAGCAGACACCCATGCGTCCTGTTTTTCCCTGCTCGGCACGATAAGAGCAAAACAGTTCTGCATTGTGTGCCGTACAAACACCTGCAACAGCAATATGCTGCGGCAGCAAGCCTTTATCAAGCAGTTGTTTTTTATTTATTCCCCATAAATCCATCTGATATCTGCCATTACTGTTAGGAGTAAAAAACTCTTTGTACGCATGTGCTTTACTAAAGACAAAATCATCCACCTCATAACAGCATGCACCTATAGAAGGACCAATAGCAGCCAGTATATTTTCGGGGTTAGCACCAAGCTGCTCCACCATAGCATCCACAGTCTTAGCCGCAATCTCTGCCACTGTACCGCGCCATCCTGCATGCGCTAAGCCAATAGCACCTGACACCTTATCAGCTAATAATACAGGTACACAATCAGCATAAAACAACAGTAAAGGTACATTTGGCAAATCTGTAATCAAAGCATCCGTATCAGCAACAGTATCTGCAACATCTAATGCTCCGCTGCCTATCATTTTCTCAGTAATCCTTACAATCTTGCTGCCATGAACCTGAGCACAGGTAGTAAAGCTATCAGCCTGCACACCCAGAGCAGCAGCAAAAGCACTTCTATTGGCAAGCACCTTAGCTTTGTCATCACCCACATGCAGAGCCAGATTCAGCGTACCAGAAGCTATATCGCTTTCACCATGCAGCCTGCAGCTGCAGGCATTAATAAAGCCTGCAGAAGTTAAATTATGAAAGCTGCCATACCAGATATTATTTTTTTGTTCAACTATAAAATCACGCATTTTTATCTCCACATACACCGCAGCGACGGCATCCATCAAAACACATAGGAGTAAAACGTCCCTCACCGCTGCGCTGCAATTCTGCTGCCAAATAAGCTTCGGTAAAGCCCATATCAAGATGCTGCCAGGGCAGTTTCTGTCCTATAGCAAGCGTCCTGCAGGCATATTCTTCCAAATCCTTGTCATGCTGCTTAAACACCTGTTTCAGCGGCTTACCAGTAAGATGTGCTTCTAACAGCAGCTCTCCAACCTGTCTGTCGCCTCTGGCTAAGACAGCCTGCACGACAGTTTCTTTTAAGGATTCTGTAATCAGCTTAATACGTCTGTTCTTTTTAAATGCTTCCTGCAAAATTTTAAAACGCTTTTTCAATACCTGCAGACTGCATAACGGTTCCCATTGATAAGGAGTAAACGGTTTAGGCACAAAGGCATTCACAGAAATTACTAATTCTCCTTTGTTGCCTGCCAAATCCATTTTTTCTCGAATACGATGAATCATCGCAATCATTTCTTCTATATCGCTGTCTTCTTCTCCCGGCAGGCCAATCATATAATACAGTTTAATATTTTTCATTCCTGCTGCTGCTGCCAGTTCTATAGCATGATAAACATGTTCTTCCGTTATGCCTTTGTTAATACTGTCACGCATCCTGCTGCTGCCTGCTTCCGGAGCAACCGTCATGGTTTGCTGTCCACTGGCAGCCAGAGCATTAGTCATAGCTTCATCAAGAGTATCAGCCCGCAGAGAGGCAACAGAAAAAGATATTTTTTTCTCTGCTAATTCCGCAGTCAGCTCCCTAATCTGCGGGTGATCAGATACTGCCGCACCCATAAGGCCAATCTTCTTAGTTCTTTCCGGACGTCCGGCAATATCTTTTAGGATATTCTCCAATGCTCTAGGTCTTGGCTTACGGAAACAATATCCGGCCATGCAAAAACGGCAATGCCTGCCGCAGCCGCGCGCCACTTCAACAATATACATATCTTCAAATTCAGTCTTATCTGTAACAATAGCAGAAGTATGCGGGTAAGCATCAATATCCTGCACCCATTGCCTGCTGATTGTTGCCGGCACCTGTTCATCATGCTTCATGCCGCAAAAAATGCCATCTTCGTCATACTGCGGATCATAAAAATGCGGCACATAAACACCGGGTATATTTGCCAGGCGCAGCAGCTTTTCACTCTTACTGCCATCACCATAAATGACATCAAGTATACGCTGCACCGTTTCTTCGCCTTCACCGATAACAAAAGCATCTGCCACACTTGCCAGCGGCTCAGGATTAAAAGTCGCGCACGGACCGCCAATAATCAGCAAAGGCTCCTTGTCATTGCGCTGCTCAGCTTGCAACTTGATATTACCCAGCTCAAGCACCTTTAGTAAGTTATCATAATCCATTTCAAAGGACAGCATTGCAAACAAAACAGAAAAATCTGCCAGCGGACGCTGCGTTTCCATACTTAAAAGCGGTGTCTTTGTTTTCTCATGTTCTTTAATCAGAGCAGGCTCCGGCAAAAAGAAACGCTCGCAGGCGCTGTCGCCGCGTTCGTTAATAATCTGATATAAGATATGCATGCCAAGATTAGACATGCCCAAATGATATACATTAGGATAAATAAAAGCTACAGGATGCCGCAATCCCGGCGGAAAAATTTGTGTTCCCCATTCACAGGAAAGCAGCTCCTTAAGCCTGTTTTTTATTTTCCAGGACAAAATATTACCTCACTCAATTATTTTTATCATTCAATTTCTTTTCAAAAAGGTCAATTACTGTCTGCAGTACCTTTAAACGGGCATAATACTTATTATTGCCCTCTACTATGGTCCAGGGCGCATAGGAAGTATCGGTACGGATCAGCATTTCGTTTACCGCTTCTTCATAAGCATCCCATTTTTCTCGGTTACGCCAATCCTCATCAGTAATCTTCCATGTTTTCTGCGGATTACCTTCGCGTTCTTTAAAGCGCCGATACTGCTCATCCTTATCAATCTGCAGCCAGAACTTAGCGATAGCTATGCCATGCTCTGACCACTGGGCTTCCATATCCTTGATTTCCTCATAAGCTCGCTGCCATTCATGCGGAGCGGCAAAGCCCTCCAAACGTTCTACCATGACGCGGCCATACCAGGTTCTGTCAAAGATAGCAATACTTCCCGGCTTAGGCAAATGCAGCCAGAAGCGCCACAGATAATGGAATTGTTTTTCAACAATATTAGGCGCAGCTACTGGATTTACAGAATACCCTAAAGGGTCTAAGGCTGCGGTCAGTCTTCTTATCGCGCCGCCTTTACCTGCCGCATCCCAACCTTCAAAGCCGATAACAGCCGGAATACCTGCTTTAAACATCTCAATCTGCAGCAATCGCAGCTTCTCCTGATATTTATCCAGCTTGTCTTTGTATTCACTTTTGCTGATATTCTTATTAAGATCAACCTGCGCTAGTACATTGTAGTAATTAGCAATACGGGGAACACTGCTGCAGCTTTGATTCTGCACTTTAAGAGCATGCTCTATCGTATCTATCACAGCTTTAAAAACATCTACCTGAGCACTGCGAGCATCATCGGCAGCAACAATATGCCACGGCGCATTGGTCTTATCCGTAGCCTCAAGCATTTTTTCATAGCGCTCCAGATAAAGTTTATACTCACCGCTTTCATCATAAGCCGGAGAAATTTCTTTCCATGCTTTACCCAATGTTTTATAATTTTTCGCCAAATTCTCTGCCTGCTGTTTTTCCGAAATATGCAGGAAAAATTTCAGCAGAATATAATTATCATCAGTCAGTTCTTTTTCAAAATTATTAATATGTTCAAACGATGTATTCAGCCATTTATCTTTTTCTTTTCTAAACTCAATATCACATTCATTTTTCAGATAATACCAGCTGCGATGATAAACTACAATATGACCTTTAGGAGGAAGATGCTGCCAGAAATAGGTAAAAAACGGCATTGTACGTTCTTCATCACTCATTTTAACAGAAGAAAAAACGTTAAAGCCACGTGCATCCATTTGCTGCATGATCTTATTGATAATAGTGCTGCGCCGAGCTCCGCGCCAGCCTTCAAAAACAATAATTATAGGGCGCTTTGCTTCACGTGCTTTTCGCTGCACCTCTCCCAGTTTTTCACCCAATACATCCATAGCCTTATTGTATTCATCTTTAGAAAGTTTTTTAGTTAAATCAAGTTTTTCCAGCATTATTTGCACCTTTTTTCAAAGTATTACTAAAAATTGCCGTCATAAGGTTTCATACTGCGCGGCTTGTCTAAGATTTCTCCCATAATAAAGCCGTTAACCAACGCTTCATGAGTAAATCTCACTTTAGTCTGCTGTTTCTCCTCTACTGCCGCAACTACTGATACTGGCTGCCAATTTTCAATATTTTGTTTAAACTCCACTTTAGAAGCAGGTTCTCTGTAAACTTTAAAGCTGCTGTCTGTTTCAGGTTCGGCAACTTTTTCTTTTTTCTTCTCCCTAAGCTTACGTTCAAACTCAGCGGCCAAATCTCTTGTCTTCTGCGCAGGCTGCTCTGTCTGCATATTTTCATCAGGGCGTTTTCTGCCTTTTTCCAATACAGACCCCAGCACTTTAAATAACAGACGCCAAAGCAGCACAACTATCAGCATCGGCAATATAGTACTTACAACACTGATAACTACATACACTGCCAACAACCTCCCTATTTACTGTTCTGAGGTTTTTCCTGCGCCTGTGGACTTACTTCAGCAATGGTCTTACGCATTTCCGTGTCTGCGTTAATATTATTCATTCTATAGTAGTCCATAACACCCAATCTTCCGTTTGCCAGTGCATCTGCCAAAGCTGCCGGAACTTTCGCCTGTTCTTCTACAACCTTAGCCTGCATTTCCTGGGTATAAGCTTTCATTTCCTGTTCCTTAGCTACAGCCATAGCCCTGCGCTCTTCTGCCCTAGCCTGAGCAATACGCTTATCTGCTTCTGCCTGGTCAGTCATCAGCGCAGCACCAATATTACGGCCTACATCTACATCGGCAATATCAATGGAAAGAATTTCAAATGCAGTGCCTGCATCCAGGCCCTTTTCCAAAACAGTCTTAGAAATATAATCAGGGTTTTCCAATACTTTGCTGTGGTCTAAAGAAGAACCAACATTAGTAACAATACCTTCGCCAACACGGGCAATAATGGTTGCTTCACCAGCGCCGCCTACTAATCTGTCAATATTTGCGCGCACGGTAACGCGAGCTTTTACTTTAAGTTCGATACCATCTTTAGCTACGGCAGAAACAACCGGAGTTTCAATAACTTCCGGATTAACACTCATCTGCACGGCTTCCAATACATTACGGCCAGCCAGGTCAATAGCACAGCTGCGTTCAAAGCTCAGAGGAATCTGCGCTCTGTGAGCAGCAATAAGTGCATCAATAACTCTGTCCACATTACCGCCTGCCAGATAATGCGCCTCCAGCTGATTAACATTAACATCAATACCTGCTTTATTGGCTTTAATCAAAGGCAGAACTATTTTTGATGCCGGTACTCGTCTTAAACGCATACCAATAAGGTTAAAAATTCCCACATTAACTCCGGCTGCAATAGCTGAAATCCATAAGCCTAAAGGCACAAAATTTAAAAATACAGCTACAGCGGCAATAACAAGTACAAAGATAAAGCCACTATTGAAAATCAAATCAATTACATCAAACATAAAATCAACTCCTTATATTTTTCTTACAAAAATCTTACTGCCTTCAACTTTAACAATACGGACAGTTTCATCTTTATCTATGTAATCGCCAAAACTGCTGACATCGATTCTTTCCTCATCCACGAGTACTGTTCCAGCCGGACGTAAGGGAGTAACAGTTACAGCTGTACGATTAATAAGCCTGCTGAAATCTCCGCTGCCTGCATAACCGTCACTATTCTTTTGTTTATCCCACAAGATAAATGGATTCCAGCGGCTGTTTTGCGGTTTATAAAGAAAAAAGAAAAATACAATGGCAGCCAGCAGAACATAAATGACCAATAAAACCAGAAAAGCTTCCATTCCTCCACCCATAACAAAGAAGCTGCCCACTGATAAGGAGCACAGCCCCAAAACTCCAAAAACACCAAAACCAGGTATCAGCATTTCAATAAAAAGCAGAACTACACCTGCAATCAGTAAATTATATTCCATCGGCATGTTGCTACCTCCGTAAAACTCTATCTTAAGTATAAGTATACCAAACTTTAATTGACGAAACAAAGAAAACTTAGTGACCAATTAAAACTTCAGCAAATAAAAAATAACCGTGCTGATATTCAGCACGGTTATCATTTTGTTATTTAAGTAATTCACGAACCATGGCATTAATACGTTTGCCATCGGCACGTCCCTTGGTTTTGGCCATTACAGCCGGCATAACTTTACCCATGTCTTTCATGGTAGTAGCGCCAACTTCAGCAACAACTTCGGCAACAATACCCTTTAATTCTTCATCACTCAGGGCCTCAGGAAGATATTTTTTCAAAATCTTAATCTCTTCTTCAGCCTGGGCAACCAATTCACTGCGACCAGCTTTTTGGAATTCTTCCAAAGAGTCCTGACGCATTTTGACTTCTTTCATCAAGACTGCCAGAACTTCATCATCAGTAAGCTCTTTCTTGTCATTGATTTCTACATTTTTGATATTAGAACGAACCATACGGATAACAGATAAACGCAGTTTGCCGTTTTCTCTATCCTTCATGGCCTGTTTCATATCTTCAGTCAATTGGTCTTTTATAGACATACAGCCCGCCTCCAATTATCTGGTTTTACGTTTTCTGGCTGCTTCGGATTTTTTCTTACGGGCAACGCTCGGTTTTTCATAATGTTCGCGTTTTCTAACCTCAGAAAGAATACCTGCTTTTTGGGTTGCTCTTTTAAATCTGCGCAAAGCGCTGTCTAAAGTTTCGTTTTTGCCAACTTTAATTTCTGCCATCTGTTCTCCCTCCCTCCACACACTTAGGGAAGTGTATCTGCAATTTATAGTTACCAGATGTCACAGACATCCAGAAACACTTACTAACCTATTATATAAGAAAGCAAGCTTTCTGTCAAGGTCAGCAGGGAGGCCAACCTAAAGCTTTTCCGCCGATGACATGGATGTGCAGATGATTAACAGTCTGACCGCCTTCTTCGCCGGTATTGATAACTACACGGAAACCTTTTTCGGCAATGCCTGTCTGTTCAGCAATAGCTTTTACCTTACCGAGCATATAAGCTACCAGTTCAGGATCAGCAGTAGTTACATTTTCTGTGTGTTCTTTGGGAAGCAGCAATACATGTACCGGTGCTGCTGGAGCAACGTCATGAATCGCAATCATCTTATCGTCTTCATACACTTTATTGGAAGGAATTTCACCTTTAATGATTCTGCAGAAAATACAATCTTCAGCCATTTTCACAACCTCCTCTCATTATCTTTAAAATATTCTCGCTTGAGAAAAAAATTCCTGCCGCTTTATAAAACATTTATAATTTCACCTGTCAGAAAATCATCCTGACGGCCTGTAATCTTAACGCTGGCAATCTCACCGCATAATTTTGCGTCACCGACAACAAGTACGCGCAGATAGTCACCTGCAAGGCCTTCAATATGCGTATCATCCACAGGCTGCTCAAAAAGCACTTCTACATTGCTGCCAATAACTGCTTCCATAGCCTGCTGCTGCATCTTATTATCCAGCTCTGCCAAAGCAGCAGCACGCTGTTGTTTAACAGCATCTTCTACCTGCTGCGGCATTTTTTCAGCCGGAGTTCCTTTGCGTTTTGAATAAGGGAAGACATGCATTTTCGCAAAACCGCACTCAGCTGCAAAATCCAGTGTCTGTTTAAAATCTTCATCCGTTTCACCGGGGAAACCTACAATAATATCTGTAGTAATCATAATATCCGGCAAAGTATTTCTGATTTCTGTCAGCAGTTCTTTAAAACGAGCAGTGTCGTAAGGTCTGTGCATAGCGCGCAGTATTTTGTCGCAGCCAGACTGCAACGGCAAGTGCAGATGTCTGCACAGACGTTTATCTTCACGCATCAAATCCAGTAAACGCTGTTCTACTTCAACAGATTCCAAAGAGCCAAGACGCAATCTTTTCAGACCTTCTACACTTAAAGCTGCTTTTACGGCATCATAAAGGGTAAGACTGCCGCCATGCTCTTTACCATAGCAGCCCAAATGAATGCCGATAAGTACGACCTCTTTATATCCGGCAGCTACCAGTTTGCCAACTTCCTCACGAATGCTGTCCAGACTGCGGCTGCGCAGCGGTCCGCGTGCATAAGGAATAATGCAATAAGTACAGTACTGATTGCAGCCCTCCTGAATTTTAAGGAAAGCACGTGTCTTATCAGTTTCCGTACCGGCAGCAAGCTCTTCAAACTGCGTATCAACAGTTATCTTGTGTACGTTATCCAGCACTTCATTCTGCTTGGCAGCCAAAGCCTGCTCTGCCAGTTCTACAATACGTCCGCGTTCCTGATTGCCGATGATTACATCAACACCGGCAATGTTTTTAACCTCGTCAGGCGCCGTCTGCGGATAACAGCCGGTTACTACTGTTAATGCCAGCGGATTACTGCGCACGGCTCTGTTAATAATCTGACGGGATTTGCGCTGTCCCATATTGGTAACAACGCAAGTATTAATAAGGTAAATATCAGCCTGTTCGTTAAAGCCTACAACCTGATAACCAGCTTTACGGAAAATCGCTTCCATACTGGCAGTATCTGCCTGATTAACCTTACATCCCAATGTATAAAAAGCAATTCTCTTCATGAATCGTTTATTCTCCTAAATCTCCTGTTTCATATAAAATAGCCGATAAAGCAACAACTCCGGCAGTTTCAGCTCTCAAAATACGCTTACCAAGGCTAACTGGTACTGCGCCATTTTTTCTGGCCAGTTCCAGCTCAAACTCGCTGATCCCGCCTTCCGGCCCAATAATAAGCAGCAGCTCCTGCAAATTATCGCAGCTTTGCAAAGCTGTTTTTAATCCCAGTCGGTCTTCACATTCATAAGCGATGATTTTATGCTGCAAATCATTATTGGCAAGCATTTGCTGCATTGTCTGCACAGGCTGTACCTGCGGAATAATATCACGCTTGCTTTGCTTAGCGGCAGCTTCGGCAATTTTCTGCCAGCGCTCTACCTTTTTATCAGCTTTAGCACCTTCAAGGCGTACAACAGAATGTTCCATAGCAACTGGAACAATACTGCTTGCACCCATTTCCACTGCTTTCTGAATAATAAAGTCCATTTTCTCGCCTTTGGCAAGTCCTTGCGCCAAGGTTATCTTCACCGAAGGCTCATGACTTTCAGCAAGCTTTTCCAGGCACTTAACAACCACATTGTCAGCCTGTAAAGACACAATTTCCGCAATGGCTGTAACACCGTCATCACTGACAATCTGTATTTTATCACCTGGCTGCATACGCAGCACTTTACTGATATGCTTGGCATCAACATCTTTGATAACCATTTCTGCAGCATAGAGCTGAGGAATAAAGAATCTGTGCATCTATTTCACCTTGCTCATTTGCATTACAACCCAGCCGCCTTTTTCGTCCACATGGTCAACCTTCATACCAACCTCTGCAGCTGCTGCCTCTACATCAGCACGACGATCACTGATAATACCGCTGGCAAGGAAAATACCGTCATCTTGCAGCTTTCCGGGTATATCTTTCAGCAGCATAATAATAATGTCAGCAATAATATTGGCGATAATTACGTCAGCCTGACCTTCTGTTCCACGCAGCAGGTCGCCTTCCTTAACCTCTATTTTATCTTCTAAGCCATTGTCAGCAATATTTTCACGGGCAACACGTACTGCTACAGCATCAATATCGACTGCCTTAACAGATTTTGCACCTAAAAGTGCAGCTGCAATAGCAAGAATGCCGCTGCCAGTACCAACATCAAATACCTCAGCATTAGCCGGCAATACTTTTTCCAAACGTGCCATACACATATTGGTAGTATGGTGCGTACCGGTACCAAAAGCCATGCCAGGGTCAATTTTGATAACGTGCTCACCCTCTTTAGGATTATACTCCTCCCAGCTGGGTTTGATAACAAGGCTTTCGCCTACATGGGTAACATGGAAATATTGTTTCCATTCATTTGCCCAATCTTTCTCTGATAAACTGCGGAATCGGATATTACCAAAACGGAAGCTGCCAATACGCTCTTCTACTGCAGCCAACTCGCTTTCAATCTGTTTCAGTCTGTCCTGTAATTTTTCATCGTCAGCATAGTAAGCACTGACAGTAACTATTTCTGTATTTTCCTGTTCCGGAATGTCACATAATTCCCAGGTACCGCTGTTGCGCAGATTATTAATCAGCTGCGGATCCTCGATAGCTACACCGCTTGTACCGGCAGCAGTAAGAATATCTGCCACAACTTCTACTGCTTCATGCGTAACCTGTACGTTAACTTCTATCCACTGCATAGTCATATCCTCATTTCTTTACTATAATTTATTTTACTTAGAATAAATATCAGACGTACTCTGACCGTATCTTAAAGTATAGCACAGATGATACTCTTTCATCAAAACAATTTATTGACGTACACTTAAATTTCACTTATAATCGATTTTGTAAACTATTATATTGAAGCTCTGCTGCAGGCGGAGTTATTTTTTTATTAAGGGGTGACAGATTATGCTTACTTTAGATAAAATCTACCATGCCGCATTTGTACTTAAAAATATTGCCCGCAAAACTGACCTGATTGCTGCTCCGCTGCTCTGCGAAGGCAACAGCCTGTATTTAAAAACAGAAAACCTTCAAGTAACAGGCAGCTTTAAAGTCAGAGGCGCATACTATAAAATCAGCCAGCTGACCGAAGAAGAACGTGCCCGCGGCGTTATTGCCTGCAGTGCCGGCAATCATGCACAAGGTGTAGCCTTAGCAGCTACCAGCATGGGTATTAAAAGCATTATCTGTATGCCTGACGGCGCCCCGATTATGAAAGTAGAAAATACGAAAAAGCTTGGCGCACAGGTTGAACTTGTTCCCGGAACTTATGATGATGCCCACGACAGAGCAGTCGAACTGCAGCAGGAAACTGGCATGACTTTCATTCACCCTTATGATGACGAACTGGTTATTGCCGGACAGGGCAGTATCGGTCTGGAAATTCTTGAACAGCTTCCGGATGTTGAAGCCGTAGTCGTACCTATTGGCGGCGGCGGTCTTATTTCCGGCGTAGCACTGGCAATGAAAAGTCTGCGTCCGGATATTAAGATTTACGGCGTGCAAGCCGCAGGCGCTGCCAGCATGTACAATGCCTATAAAAGCCATAATTACCAGACTTTAAACAGCGTGCAGACCTTTGCAGACGGTATCGCTGTAAAAACTCCCGGTGAGACAACTTTTGAAATCATCAGCAAATATGTAGACGATATTATCACCGTCAGTGAAGATGAAATAGCTGCAGCTATTTTAACTCTGATAGAAAAACAAAAGCTTATCGCTGAAGGCGCCGGTGCAACACCGGTTGCTGCAGCATTATTCAACAAGCTGCCTATTGCTGGTAAAAAGACAGTTTGTATTATCTCCGGCGGCAACATTGATGTTAACATCTTATCCCGCGTCATCACCCGTGGTCAGGTCATCAGCGGACGTAAAACCAACTTGATGATTGCGCTGGAAGACAAACCTGGTCAGCTGCTCTGTGTAAGCGATATCATCAGCAGCTGCGGTGCTAATGTTGTTAGCGTCCATCACGATCGCGCCGATGCCAATATGCCTATTACCAGCTGCTTCCTTAAACTCAGTCTGGAAACACGTGATGCAATGCAGATTAAACAAATCAAGCAAAAGCTTGCCGAAGCAGGTTTTACACTGGTCAACGAAAAGGCTTAATTAAAAACAAAAAACCCTGTACACTTTTATATCAAAGCGTACAGGGTTTTTCTTTTGTAATTTTAGATTAATATACCTTCTAAATGGTCGCACTCATGCTGAATAATCTGAGCTGTAAAGCCATCAAAACTTTCGCAATGCCTACGCAGCTTGACGTCCTGAAATTCTACCTCTATTCTTGCATACCTTGTTACCGGACGTACTCCATCTAAAGAAAGGCAGCCTTCCTCTGTTTCATAAGGAGCTTCTTTCTTCACTATTACAGGATTCAGCATAACCAAATAACCTTTTCCTACTGCTATGGCTATAATACTTTTGCGTTCACCAATCATATTGGCAGCCATGCCTACACAGCGCTCACTGTTAGCTTGCAGAGTATCAAGCAAATCAGCAGCTATCTTTTTATCTTTCGCTGCAGCAGGTTCTGACTTTTGTGCTAAAAAGAACATATCTCTTACAATATCTCTAATCATCGAATTACTTCCTCACAAATTTTCTTTTGATTATAACACAGTACTACTCTGCTGTAAAAGATAACGCTTTTTAAAGTATGGCTGCTTTCATGGTCTTAACATATTCGCCAATATACGCAGGCGCCTGGCATCCATATTTTTCCAGCAGCTTAATAATAGCAGAACCGACAATTACACCATCAGCCAATTCAGACATATTCTTTGCCTGCTCTGGAGTAGCTATACCAAAGCCAATAGCGCAGGGAACATTGCTGTTTTGACGCACTATTTTTACCATGGCTGCCAGGTTAGTAGTAATCTCTGTTCTGGTACCGGTAACGCCAAGACTGGAAACTATGTAAAGAAAACCTTCCGCTTCTTTGGCAATCATGGCAATACGGTCAGCAGAAGTAGGCGCAATCATAGAGATAAGTTCTACGCCATACGCTTTGCAGAAAGGCAGAAATTCTTCTTTTTCTTCATAAGGAATATCCGGCAAAATCAGTCCGTTAATACCAACAGCCGCACATTGAGAAATAAACCTTTCTGCTCCGTAAGAGAAAACTACATTAGCGTAAGTCATAAACACCATGGGTATAGTGACTTTTTGACGCAATCTCTCCACCATGGCAAAAATTTTATCAGTAGTTACACCACCTCTCAAAGCTCTAATATTGGCATTCTGTATTACCGTTCCTTCTGCCGTAGGATCAGAAAAAGGAATTCCCAGTTCAATAATATCAGCACCATTCTCGGCAGCTGCACACACTGCAGTTTCCGTTGTTTCCAGATCTGGATCTCCGCAGGTAATAAAAGCAATAAAAGCTTTTCCTTTAGTAAAAGCATCTTGTATTTTACTCATTGATATTCTCTCCTCTGTATCTGGCAATAGCAGCACAGTCTTTGTCGCCTCTGCCGGATAATGTTATAACCATGATTTGCTCTTTTTGCATTTGCGGAGCCAGTTTCATAGCATAGGCAACTGCATGAGCTGATTCGATAGCCGGGATAATTCCTTCTATACGAGCCAGATATTCAAAAGCACACACTGCCTCTTCGTCTGTCACAGGCACATATTCTGCTCTGCCAATATCATGCAGATAAGCGTGTTCAGGCCCCACACCAGGATAATCAAGACCGGCAGAAATAGAGTAGACAGGAGCAATCTGTCCATACTTATCCTGACAGAAATATGATTTCATCCCATGGAAAATGCCTATCTTACCAGTGTTAACCGTTGCCGCTGTTTCATAGGTATCAATGCCTCTGCCGGCTGCCTCACAGCCAATTAATCTTACCTCTTTATCTTCAATAAAATGATAAAAACTGCCGATAGCATTGGAACCACCGCCTACACAGGCAATAACTGCATCAGGTAATCTATTTTCTTTTTCCAGTATCTGCTCTTTAATCTCCTGTGAAATTACTGCCTGAAAATCGCGCACGATGGTAGGAAAAGGATGCGGACCCATAACTGAGCCTAAGCAGTAATGAGTATCTTCGATTCTTGTAGTCCATTCACGTAAAGCTTCTGAAACAGCGTCCTTTAAAGTAGCCGTACCGCTGCTTACCGGCACAACCGTCGCTCCAAGCAGTTTCATCCTGTATACATTCAATGCCTGACGGATGGTATCTTCTTTACCCATAAACACCACACATTCCATATCCATCAACGCTGCTGCCGTTGCTGTCGCTACTCCATGCTGACCTGCCCCAGTTTCAGCAATCAGTCTTGTCTTGCCCATTTTCTTGGCCAGTAAAGCCTGCCCTAAAACATTGTTTATCTTATGAGCACCTGTATGATTTAAGTCCTCTCGCTTCAGATAAATCTTTGCCCCGCCAAGCTGCTTTGTCATTTTTTCTGCATAATACAATCTTGAAGGCCTGCCTGCGTATTCATTAAATAATTCTGCCAGCTCACGTTTAAATTTCGGATCATTTTTATAGTATTCATAAGCTTTTTCTAATTCTGTCACAGCATTCATCAGCGTTTCCGGTATATATTGTCCGCCATGAATACCAAATCTGCCTTTTTTATTCGTCATTTTTCTGCATCCTTTCACATTCTATTTCTTACTACGTTAACAAACGCAGCCATTTTGACATCATCTTTCCTGCCATCAGTTTCAACGCCAGAACTTACATCTACAGCATATGGATGTAATCTGCTCACCGCTTCGCTTACATTAGTAATATTCAAGCCGCCTGCTAAAAAATACGGTCTGTCAAAATTTTGAAGAATACTCCAATCAAAGCTTTTACCTGTACCGCCGCTGCCGGAGTCAAACAGTATATAATCAGCTGAACAGGCGTAAGCAGCCTGCAATTTTTTTGCTTCATTTACACTAAAAGCCTTGATCAGCTTTTTATCGGTCTTTTTTCTAAGAAGCGTAATATATTCTTCACTCTCATTTCCATGCAGCTGTGCCATATCTATCGTTCCTTTATTCAGCAGCGCTGCAACAACTTCAACAGGCTCGTTTACAAAAACACCTACAGCAACAATTTTACGGTCTAATTTTTTTCGCAGTTCTTCTGCTTTCTGTGGCGTTATAAAGCGTTTACTTGTTTTCGCAAAAACAAAGCCAATATAATCTGGCTGCACTGCATTAGCAGTAATAACATCATCCAACGACTGCAAACCGCATAGCTTAATTCTCGTCATCTTCCCCTCCGCAGCTCTGCCAACATCGCACTGCGATTTTCTGCACGCATCAGCAGCTCGCCTATCAATACTGCATCAGCCCCTATTTTCCTCAATGCTTGTACATCTGCTGCAGTTTTAATTCCGCTTTCCGCGACAAATAATATCTCAGGTGGAACAAGCTCGCGTAATCTGCTGCTGTTAGCCATATCTACCGAAAAATCACTTAGATTTCTGTTATTTACACCAATGATTCTTGCTCCGGCATGTATCGCCATACTTATCTCTGCTGCATTATGTACCTCTACCAATGCAGACATTCCTAAGCTTTCGCAGATTGCCAAATATTCAGCCAGTTCCTTTTCTGTAAGCAAAGAACAAATCAACAAAATAGCAGCAGCACCCAAAACTCTTGCCTCATAAAGCATATAAGGAGCAACTACAAAATCCTTTCGCAAACATGGTACAGATACTGCATGTGCTATTTCATGTAAATAGTTGTCATCGCCTGAAAAATATTTAGGCTCAGTTAATACAGAAATGCAGTCCGCTCCTGCCAGCTCATATTCTTGGGCAATTTTAAGATAAGGAAAATCATCTGCAATAATACCTTTGGAAGGCGATGCCTTTTTACATTCACAGATAAAAGACAGCTCCGGTTTGCGTAACGCATATTCAAAAACAAACTCCTTGCCTGGCAATGCCAACGCTTGCTCTTTTACTGTTTCTAAAGGCATTTTACGTTCTGCCTGCTGCACTCTTTTGACAGCGTAAGCCGCAATCTCTTTCAGAATATTCATCAACACACCTCCGGTCTGTTGCTGACCTCAATAAACTTTTCTAAAGTTGCTAAAGCACGTCCGGAATCTATCAATTGTGCGGCAAGCTGAACTCCGTCATTAAAACTGTCAGCTTTGCCGCCTATATATAACGCAGCTCCTGCATTAAGCAACACCGTATTTCTTTTGGCGCCCTTTTCCTTGCCTTGCAAAATGGCAAGTGTAATAGCTGCATTCTCCTGCGGCGTGCCTCCTACCAGCTCCTGCTTACTGCAGCTGTTAAAGCCAAAGTCTTCCGGATTTATCGTATAAGATTTAAACCAGCCATCTTTAAATTCGCAAACCGTAGTCGGTGCGCTTAAAGAAATCTCGTCCAATTTATCCTGACCATATACCACCATGCCGCGGCGTACACCAAGATTAATCAGCACCTGCGCTAAAGGCTCTACCAAATATTCGTCATAAACACCTAAAAGCTGCATTTTAGGACTGCCCGGATTAGTCAGCGGCCCCAGGATATTAAACACTGTACGGAAGCCCAGTTCTTTACGGATAGCACCTACATACTTCATTGAGGTATGATACTTCTGGGCAAAGAAAAAACACATCCCTACTTCATTTAACAATTCAATACATCTGCCAGGACTTTGCTCAATATTTACGCCTAAAGCCTCCAAACAATCTGCTGTCCCACATTTTGATGAAGCAGCACGATTACCATGCTTGGCAACCTTCATGCCACCTGCTGCAGCAACAAGCGCTGATGTAGTAGAAATATTAAAGCTTTGAGAATTATCTCCGCCTGTACCGACAATCTCAAATAAATCCATACCAGTTTCCAGCTTAACCGCATGATCGCGCATAGCTGCAGCACAGCCCGCAATCTCACTGATGGTTTCTGCTCGGGTGCTTTTTGTAGATAAGGCTGCCAAGAATGCAGAATTCTGTGTCGGTGTAGTTTTGCCGCTCATAATCTCATTCATTACTGTGTAAGCTTCGTCATAGCTTAAATCTTCTTTATTTACTATTTTTACAATTGCTTCCTTAATCATAAAAATCCCCTCATTCCTGCAAATCAATTTATTTCTCAAAAAGTTTTACTAGAAAATTTCTCTGACAGTTCAATTAAACGGCAGCTGCAAAAGTCTCAAATTTTTACCTCCTAAACAAAAATACTCCTCTGACTTCTGTCAAAGGAGTATAAAAAAATCCCTGACAGAAATCTTCTGTCAAGGACGAATAGATTTATCCGCGGTGCCACCTTGATTTACGGCCACGACGCCGTACACTTGTCAGGATACCAACATATCCCCGGCAACTAACGTATGCCCACACGTTGCAGAATACTCTGCGCTCACGCGCATTTGACTGCACCCTCAGCGGTCCATTTGACAAACTGTTTCTTACCTGACTCTCAGCAACGCAGGCTCTCTGTAAAGGCATATTAGCCGTTATCTCCGCCTCAACGGTTTAATTATTGAATTGAGCAAATTTTAACACCGTCTAAGTTAAGCGTCAACAAGAATTTACACTTATTCTAATTTTATATTATTTTATGTAATATCTGTATACTTTATTACAGGTTACTGCTATTATTACTTATTTACTCTGCTGTGCAATCAGCTCTTTTTTAGCGGCAAAATATGCTTCAACACTCCAACCCTTTTGCAGCATAGCCACAAGCAGCTTGCCGGTATTATTAGCATCATCAAAAGCCGTATGCCATAATCCGGCAGTATCAACCTCCTGTTCTTCTGTCGCTTTCTTTAAACCTGTTGTTCTTTCATCCTGTTTCCACAGCTTATATGCTTCAGCTAAATCAAGATAATCTTCAAACAAAACAGGATTTGCTATTTTATGACGTTCACAGCCTTTTTGTAATACTGCATAGTCAGAATCTCCCCATGCCACAAAATAAGTATTGCCTGCTTCATATAAAGCCGCCAGCTTTTCCACCATCTCTGAAAATTCTATACCTTTTTTCATATCATTAGCAGTAATCATGCAAAAATCCATTGCTTCTTTAGCCTGCTTGGGATAAAAATGCGGCTTAACAAAATTTTGCAGCTTGCCAGTACAGTTAAAAGCTTCTCCCGAAAGCTTTACTGCACCTACTTCAATAATTTCCGAAAAAAAGCCATTAGGCCTGCCAACTGGTTTAGTATACATGGTGAATTCAAAATCAACTATTAAAAAATTTTTCATCAAAAGACCTTCTTTACTTCACCTTTACTTTAATGAATTTTCTTCAAAATCTTTTAAACTATTTCCTTGTTCATCTTTCCATGCTATACGTCCATTAATACTATATCCCACAATAATACCTGCAGCCAACGAAGCACTTGTAAACAACCAATCTTGAGTAAATTCAAAATATTGATTTATAATTCCTTTATCTATTAACTGTTGCCTTTTATTAATAATAGATTGTGATAAAGATGTAGCTACAACTTTAGCAACACTTGATCCCTTTAAAACAGCAAAACCATCAGATGTAGGTTTTCCTTTTGCTTTTGCTCCAGTACGGTCTTGTAAGAAAAAGATTCTTTCAATTTTCTTTTTTAGAACTCCAGCAGTTGGTTCTAATACTTTATGACCTAAAACACTAAGTATTAACCGCATATTATCTATAAATTCATCCATCTCAGCCTTATCCATTTCTGATATTGACGACTCGGTAGGTACATTAGCATTCAAAACATCATATCTACCGCTACTTTTAGCAAGTAAATATAAATGATTTTCTAAATATTTTATATGTGCTTTATTTAAATTATTATCTTTACTAATAAATATCACACATTCAGTCCAAAAATCTTTATCAACGACATGTTGCTTTATTCGATTAATAACATTCTCAGCTTCCCCAATATATACTAATTGATTTCCATTATCATCACTTGTTCCAAATAAAAAATATACACCAGTATTATTTAAATCTTTTCTATCATTGCAGGTATTTACATAGGTACGTGGAATTTTATATGCTTTCCCAGTCCAATTAGAAAGTTCGCTTAACCATCTTCCATCTACTATTCCGTCTATTAAAAATTGTCTAATAGTTTTTCCTCTCATCATTTTTACCTTTCCACAGTATGATTACAAGCATAATATCAAATTTTTATCATCTATTTAACAAAGTATATTAAAACACAAATTTTAATAATTTTCTTTACTTAGCCAAACTACCGTCTCAACGTTCATATCATATTCCAAGGAATATTTTTCTTTATTCACAGGTATCGGAAACTTAAATATCAACTTTTTAATCCAATTCCCATCCTGCCTCTTTTCAGGAAAGAGCTCTATTCTGTCTAAAAAAGTCTTTAATAATTCCTTTTTTTCCAGATCAGATGCTATGTGGTAAACATCCTTGAATGACATTAAGAGGCCAGCTATATTTTCCTGAGTAAGCCTACCTTCTTTTATCGACTGTAATTTTAATTCTAAATTGTCAATTTCTTTCTGTATATTTTCTATTTTAACATATTGCTGATCGTAACGGTGCTGTAAATCTTTAATTTTTTCTTGATAATATTTATCAGCAGGATCTATGCTGTCCATTTGCAGAGCTAATCGTTTTTTGACGTTTAAAACAGTTGTTAATTCTTTATTCTTTTTAGCCAAAAGACTTTCTTCTTCAGAAGTACTTACATCAATCAACAACTGCTTTTTTAATGCATTAGCAAAAAAATCTTTGGCAACTAATTCCATAATTATATTTTCAATTACACTATTTAATTCTTCTTGAGGAATATTACATCTAAAAGAACATAAATGCCCAGTCCTATTTGGCAAATTTTTGCAATAATAATAAAACCTCAACTTCCTATCTTTACCACCAGGTTTTCTAACGTTACCGTACAAATTGCTTCCACAGCACGGACATTTTAAAAGGCCTGTTAAAATATTTACATGCTTTAAACCATACTTTTTCTCTCTGCTATTAGCATTAGCTTTCAGCTTCTCACTAGCAGCATTCCATAATTCTTCAGAAACGATAGCTTCATGTTGTCCTTCAAACAAATAAAAATCTTTATTGTTTTTCCTGACATACTTATTTCTCGAACCTTTCACCTTATCCTGCTTGGTCCTGCAATAAGCTATTTTGCCAGCATATATCGGATTAGCAAGAATATCACGGACAAAGTAACCTGTAAATCGCAAGATTTTAAATCTTTCTGCCGGTTTAACAAAGCCGTTATCATTCAAATATTTTGCTATACTTAATGCCCCATCATGGGTATTAACATAGCGATCATAAATTATTTTTACAACTTTAGCAGCATCCTCATCAACTATCAACTTTCCGTTACTTTGAACATAACCATACGGAGCAGTGCCCCCATTCCAAAGTCCGTTACTCGCTTTTTGGACCCTTCCAGCCATAGTTTGACTGCGTATATTTTCTCTTTCGATTTCAGCCACCGATGACAAAACCGATATCATTAATTTCCCTGCGTCTTTAGAGCTGTCAATACCATCGTCTACGCAGATTAGTTCAACACCAAAATCTTGCATTATCTGTAAAGTGCCAAGCACATCTGCAGCATTTCGTCCAAATCGCGAAAGTTTAAAAACTAAGACATAATCAATATAATTTGTTTCAGAACTTATCTTTTTCATCATTCGTTGAAATTCATTTCTACCATCAATATTTTTACCAGATGCACCAGCATCAACAAAAACATCGACAATTTCAAAATCCATTGCCGTTGCGTACGCCCTGAGTCTGGACTCCTGAGCTTGCAAAGAAAAACCTTCCACTTGATTTCCTGTAGAAACTCGCAAATATAAGCAACATTTTTTCACAGAATATTCCCCCTAAAATTTTTAATAATACATTAAAAAAGGGATGCTAACTGAACACCAGATAGCACCCCTTTTCTAATTTATGCAGATGTTTTTTTAACTTTTTTTAGCTTTTTCTTATTGCAAATAACCACAGTAGAATATTTCTTAGTGATTTCAGCAGCTTTTGCAACAGCAATTTTAAAATTTTTATTATAATCCATTGCCAGTCCTCCATTTTACATAATTCGATAAATGATATCCAACTTCTCTTTCTGATTAGAACGCGGGACTAATGTACAGGTATTTTTCATTACAGGCAGACCTATCTCACCTCCGTTGCTTTCCAGCACAGCGTCAATGCACTCAATATCATTCTGCTCTTTAAGACATTGCTTTACACTGCCAACTTTTACAATTACAGTGCTGCCGTAATCTAAAGAAGATATATAGTTTTCTACATCTTCAATAGCTTTTGTTACACCCACAACCTTTTCATCTACCAGCAAAAACGCCTTTTCTTCTACTTCACCAGTTTTATCAACATTAACCAAATTTCCAAAAATACCTTTATTATTGTCCATCTTTATTACTCCTTTATATTAATTTCTAACATCTGTGGTCTCATAGGCGACACTTTTCTGTTTTTAGTAAACTTTACAGTAAATGCACTGCCAGTCTTTTTGAGAAATCCCCGCTCTGCAAGTTCTGCTTTCACGTTTGCATCAAAGCTGGCAACGCAGCCATGGCTAGCTGCATAACGAGAGACGATATCATCAGCCCGGCTGCCTATTAAATAAACGGTACCATCTCCTTCATAGTAGCCATCCGCAGCAGCCTGCATAAATGTTTCTTTGTCAGCAACAATCACAAGTGGTCCATTTTCAATGGCCTCCATAAGCGCTCTGATGGCTACTTCTGCCGGTGAAAAGTCCTTAGCTAAGTTCTCAGTTTTGCTGATTGCAGCCAGCACATGGCTTATCATAACAGCAGAATCAACGGGAATACCTATGGAGCAAGCAAAATCTGAGAATAATTCTGCAATTATACCCAGGGCTTTAAAACTGCTTTCCATTCTGGCCGCACCACCATAACTGCACAACGGATCTTCAATAAGCCTGCGTAATATGTTAACATTTTCCTGCACATACGTAATCCAGCTGCTGAAGAATGCTTTTGCGAGCGTCCTATCACGTTGCAACAGGGTAAGAATATCAGTATTAATGAAGCTTTTTTCCCAACGAACGCATAAACTGCGAAGATAGGAAGAGTGTGAAGTTAGATCTAATATTTCTCCCGTAAGTAGAACTCCGCCAAAATAGGCTCTGTCTGCTAATGGTTTACGATCCTGCCCCATTTTGCCTGGTGCACGACCATCGCCTATTATACGTGCTACTTTCATAGCCTTACGCTTGAAAGCAGTAACGGAACTCTTGTCCCCATGCGGATAGAAGTCATCCTGAAGAATGAGCAAATCTCTAGCTGCCATCAAATTTTCCTCAATGGATGCCTCTGTATCATCAAACCGAAGGACAGGATTCGGATTTAGCGCTGAGGCCAGAACTGTTGCAACGGCCGTCTTATAGCTGCCAGTAGGCGCAGTAATGCAAAGCACACTTCTACAGCCTATACCGCCAAGCTGCTCGAACAGACCTGCAATATAAGAATTCAGGCAATACAGCAAAAGTACGTCACGACTTTCATCATCACGGATTAAACCACCATACAGCTGCAAAAACTGTGCAGCTTTCTGACTGTCCGGTTCCAGCGTTACAGCAGATATTACATTAGGCATATTTCCTTGCAGATAGACTTGTTTCCCAGCAACATGAGTCCAGCCATGCTTATGATAAACAGTGACTTCTTTTGCCGCTTCAAGTTCATTATCTGCTACCCAATGCAAATACTGCCGAAAGGCATGAGCAGTTTGATATACCGCACATTCCGGGTGTTGCTCACCTAAAATTTCTTTCAGGTTTACATACTTGGCATATGGAAGCTCCATTAAGAAACTTCCTCTTCTCGTCACGATTTGGAGTTTCAGCCAGCGTTCGTCGCCGGTCTCTTTAACGTTAGTACGCACTTCAACAATAGACACTGCAAAATTTGACAGTTTTACTGTTTCCTCTTTCTCAGCATCATAGTAGCTGAGATAGCATCCATTCCAGGAGTATTCCTCTTCGCTGCAGAAACTGCTATCGCCATAACTGTCTACTTTTTTCAGCTGGTTAGCTGTCAGTGCAGGAGCCACTGGCAAACAGAAACGAGCATAGGTTTTACCTCTACTCATTCTTTGGCAAAGAACAGGATTGTCCATTTTCCACCTTTCATTACTTTCAGACCGCTTGGAAACGGGAATGTTATCCCAGCCAATATCCGTACTTTGGCGACAACGTTCTACTTGCCGCCTTGGCGGATCAGGTTGCACAACCCAGCATTTTGGCTTACCGCTTTTTGACGTTACATTTTCTTCAACCATGATAACACCTCTTTCGCAAAATTATACTGGCTCCCTAGCTTGCGCAGAACGTCGCACAGTATATTGTCGGCTCCCTAACTTACGCAGATCATCGCATCAACAGGTCTTCAGTACAGCTTTCACTCTACTGCATCATAAAATTTATTATTATGAAGTTTTCAAGGTACAAAAGATAACCTAACTACAATGTGACAGTTACGCCACCACCCCTGACTCACCGTCTTTCAAACAGTTCACCAAGATAATGACAGCCACTTCATTTCTCCCATTGTCAGTCAGACTTACAATGGGGAGGTAGCTTTTACACCTGCCATACAGCAGCATATCATCCACTTTCTTTCTGAATCATCTTTCGCAATCCAGATGTTTTCACGCTTCTGATTTAATGCCATATAATTAGATTATCGATTTGTAAGGTACTGACCTTACGCTTAAACTATACGACTTTTTTATATAAACTCATATGGTAAACCTGAGTCGCATTTTTTCCTGATTTTTCTAAATTTAGGCAAAAATATAGCCGCAGCTTTTAATAGCTGCGGCTATATCACCGTTAACCCATATTTAATTTCAATAAACTTAGCAATCTGTCATCTGATACATGGGCTTTTAACATATCTAAAGTTACGCCTTCCTTGCTATCATACCTTTGATAGTAATAACTATTGCCAATCAATATTATTCTAAAAATAAACAAAAACACATTATATTTAAAACCATTTTTATTAAAAGCATTTATCACATCTTCTTGGTTAACTTTCTCATTCCTGTTAAGTTTTTCTTGTATCTCCTTTACAGATGCTTCATCAGCATCGGGCATGTACTTAAAAGCATCACTAAATATATTGAATATACTCTTTTTATCCATTCTTTTATTTAAAATATCATACATTTTTTTATCATTTACTGCATTATGCTGTTTAGCATTAAATAATTTTAAACCTGTTTCCAGCTTGCTATTATTGCGACTTGTTAATATAGGCAGTATAATCCTAGCCGTTAAAATATTTATATATATATACCATGAAGTACCCGTTTGTTCTGAACCTATATTCATAAATAAAGCTACTTGCTTAATTTTACCATCCCAGTTATTCAGCTGGTCATAAAAATCACTATTGCTGTTACTTTTTTCTTTCCCTGAAATAAATTCTATAATAAAGTTTTTTGACTTCTTATCTAAACTTTTAACCCATTCACCCAAACGTTTATTATAAAAATCTCTGTTTTTTCCACAATGCTCAATAATATTCCATAATTCAACTCTTTCTTCTAAACTAATATCAGCTTTCCTTTTAGGAGACTCATTTTCTAATATCAATTTTATGAAATTTCTTCTCTTAATTTCATTTAAGCTGAAAAAATGCAATACTATTTTTACATTCATAGGGGCACGTTCTAATATATTATTTATAGTATTTATATTTTTTTCATCTTCTTCCCGTATATTCTTTAATCTCCATAGATAAGACTCTACTTCATACATAGTATATTCATTATTTTGATATTTTTTATCAGCTTTTACAATTTTTTCCAAATTTTCTAGCGAAATTCTTGCTGAATACCTATTCTGATCGAGTTCTTTTCTAATACTATCTATCATTTTCATATACATTATCAATTCATCATCTGTTCTTATAAAATTCACAATGAGTATTGAATAAAATTTTTTTAGCAGCTCTTCATTAAACCCATATTCAGCACCATAGAAATCTATAAACGAACAATTCTCCCTGTCATTATCAAACAGTAATTTATCCAGATATCTGAATCTATCAGAATCATAAAGCTTCTCACTATCATAGTTATTGAAATCAAAAATTGTCATTTCATTGCAAGATTCCTTCTTACTACAAGAATAGCTTGCTCCTTGGAATAAAATAAATGTTTTGAACAGCGATTTTCTTATTTCTATTTTCTTTGCTTCACTATCCGGAGTATCTTTATAGCCAAGATTGCCAATAAATTTTTTAAAATCAGCTTTGATTACTTTATAAGTACGATCTACATCTTTGCCATAATCGTTTTTTTCTGTTCGTTCATAATATAAAAATCTGGCAAATTTACAGATTTTTTTATCAAAATCAGAGCTATCCAGGTCATCTATCTTTTTCCCATCCACTTTAAGGTTATCAAAATCCATGTAATATTTCAGTCGGTCTCCAATTAACTGCTCTTTACCAATCCGGCCCCTCTCATACAACAGACACGCAGGTAAATATGCATAACATACTAAAGAACACTTTGCAAAATCATATATAATACATTTTACCCATTCATACCAGTTTACTTTTTTATCATTATCTAAAATTGGTATTATTCTTATCTCCATTTTATCTGCCACCTATTAATTTTCAAATTCGTTTTGACACTGACATTTGACACCGTAGCTTTGCCGATATCTTCGTTGAAAAACAATTTACCCAAAACTCAAGACTTTTGAACCAATAGCAGAAGCATACAGCTTCTGCTATATTTTTCTGTACCGAATTAGCGTGGACTTACTTATACCTGTTAACCGCTCAACTTCTTTGTAGGTTCTGGTCTTTTTCAGCTCTAATGCCAATTCTATTTTTTCAACAGCAATTCTTGCCCGTCCTTCACGATACCCGTTTTTTGTTCTGGCAATTTCACGCCCAGCCATCGTCCGCTCATAAATCATAGCTCGCTCAAGTTCAGCTACTGCCAGCATCGTGGTAAGGAAGAAATTTCCCATAGCAGTATTTTCCAGCAAGCCAATATTCAAAATATGTACTTTGACTTCTTTGGCAAAAAGCTGCCTTACAATATCAATGCCCTCGGTAACATTCCTGGCAAACCTGTCCAGCTTGGTGACAATAAGGGTATCGCCACTCTTCAGCTGACCGATCAGCTTCTTAAATTCCGGGCGTTCCGTTGTCGCCCCGGTAAACTGCTCTGTTATTATTCTATCACACTTCGCCTGCTGCAATAACTGAACCTGTTCTTCTAATGAGTTACCATGCAGCTGCTTTTTGGTGCTTACCCTTGCATATCCATGAATCATAATTACCTCCAAAATCATGTCCGATGTACGCATGTCCAGTAAAAACAGTGTGTGTAAACAGGCTATTTTGCTGCTTTTACACTGTTTTTATGCCGGATATCCAGACATACCCCTCCCCCTCCATCTCTTCATCAACAAAAGCTTCTCATTAAAAGCAGTAAGCTTTCATACTGATATTGTTTTGAAGAATGCTTTTTTCTCTTTATAAAAATATAAAGCAAGCAACTTACGTACCAGTTAACCTTGGCTGTATGTCCCATAAAATAAATACTTTTTAGAACACAACAAAACCTCCCTTACTTTTTCATAGCTGAAAAATAAAGGAGGTTTTACCTGTTTCCCACTCTGTAAAAACAGGAGGAAGTTTCTTAAAACTATTTATTTGTCATCGTTAAAAAAGAGTGCCATATCATCTTCTACAGTACTGATACCGGCAATGCCAAATTTCTCAACCAGCACTTTTGCTACATTGGGACTGAGAAAAGCAGGCAGCGTAGGCCCTAAATGAATATTTTTCACGCCAAGATGCAACAGCGCCAGTAATACAATGACTGCTTTCTGTTCATACCAGGCAATATTATAAATAATCGGCAGGTCGTTAATGTCCTGCAGCCCAAAAACTTCTTTAAGTTTTAAAGCAATGACTGCCAAGGAATAGGAATCGTTACACTGACCGGCATCCAAAACACGCGGGATGCCATTGATATCCCCTAAAGCAAGCTTATTGTATTTATATTTGGCGCAGCCTGCTGTCAAAATTACGGTATCTTGCGGCAGCGCCCTGGCAAATTCAGTATAGTATTCACGACTTTTAGCGCGTCCGTCACAACCTGCCATGACAACAAACTTTTTGATGGCGCCGCTTTTAACAGCTTCCACAACCTTATCTGCCAAAGCCAGAACCTGCGCATGAGCAAAACCGCCGGTAATTGTACCTGCTTCCAGCTCAGCCGGCGGCGGACATTTTTTAGCATGTTCAATAATTACAGAAAAGTCTTTCTGCTCACCGATTTCTCCCGGAATATGGGTACAGCCCGGAAAACCAGCTGCCCCGGTAGTATACAGCCTGTCTTTATAACTGTCTTTGGGCGGCACGATACAGTTAGTCGTCATCAGAATTGGCCCATGAAAAGCTTCAAATTCTTCCTTCTGCTTCCACCACGCATTGCCATAGTTACCGACAAAATGAGGATATTTCTTAAAAGCCGGATAATAATGGGCAGGCAGCATTTCTGAATGAGTATAGACATCTATGCCTGTTCCCCGGGTCTGCTCCAGCAGCATTTCCAAATCGCGCAGGTCATGGCCGGATACTAAGATGCCGGGATTTGTTCCTGCGCCAATATTTACCTGGGTAATTTCCGGATTGCCATAAGCGTCTGTATTGGCCTTGTCCAGCATAGCCATACCTGCCACGCCATATTTGCCCGTTTCCATAGCTAATGCCAGCAAATCTTCCGCATTAAGAGTATCATCCAAGGTCGCTGCCAATGCTTGCTGCAAAAATGCATCTACGGCTTCATCGTCCTTTAACAATACGTTGGCGTGTTTGGAATAAGCAGCCAGACCTTTAAGACCATAAGTAATGAGTTCACGCAGAGAACGAATATCTTCATCGGCAGTAGCAAGGACGCCTACTGCTGCAGCCTTTGCTGCCCAGTCGCCGATACCGTCCCAGAGTGCAGCTTCAGGTAGACCGTCCGTAGCCGGTACCTGTGCCAGCAGCGCACGCTTTGCTGTCAGCGTAGTCTGGATTCTTGCTCTAATACTGTCCTGGTCAAAATTTGCATTGGTAATCGTAGTAAATAAATTTAAGCTAATCAAATGATTTATCTCAGCAGCTATCACCCTGCCTTCCTGGCGCAGAGAAGTAGTAACGGCAGCCAAACCTTTGGTAACATAGACTAGCAGATCCTGCATGACCGCTACTTTCGGCTTTTTGCCGCAGACACCGGAAACAGTGCAGCCTTTGCACCCGGCTGTTTCCTGACACTGATAACAAAACATTTTTTGTTCCATATATTCTTCCTCCTTATATTTCAGCAAATTTTACTCTAAAATTTTACCGTCAATCGAAATAGTGACAACCTGCCAGGGAATAAATTTGCCGCTGGCCTGCAAAGCTTTTTTTGCCGCCATTTCCAGTCCGCCGCAGCAGGGAACTTCCATCCTGACGATAGTCACGCTTTTGATATCGTTATTTTGAATAATCTGCGTCAGCTTATCGCTGTAATCTGTATTATCAAGCTTGGGACAGCCAATCAGCGTAATTTTGCCGCGCATAAATTCATCATGCAATCTGGCATAAGCATAGGCGCTGCAATCAGCGGCAATCAGCAGTTTGGCTCCGGCAAAATATGGGGCATTAACCGAAACCAGTTTAATCTGGCAGGGCCATTGTCCTAACTGCGACGCAGTCTGCACTGCAGAAACGGCAACTTTCTGCCCAGGCTGCAGACACTGCATCCTGCTGCCAGGGCATCCTGCAGCAGCTGCATTAAACTGCCGGTGTTTTTTTATATTGGCCTGTACAGCCTGTTCATCATAGGCAGCAGCCTCCCGCTCTACAAAAGAAATAGCTCCTGTCGGACACACCGGCAGACAGTCGCCCAATCCATCACAATAATCATCACGCAACAGTCTGGCTTTGCCCTCCACAATGCCGATGGCGCCTTCATGGCAAGCAGTCGCGCACGCACCGCATCCGTTGCATTTATGTTCATCTATCTGGATAATCTTTCTGAGCACTGTTATCACCCTTTCACTTGTGTTTCTACCATTACCATACTATAATTAAACCAATAAATCCGTTGTTATAACAACAAAAGGAGAAAAATATGCATTTAGCTAATACCAAGTTATTTCGTGGTCTGCAGGAAGATGAAATAAAGACGCTGCTAACGTGCCTAAATACTTTCAAGCGTGATTATCAAAAAGGAGAAACCATTCTTTCAGAAGGCAGTATGACAGAGAATATCGGTATCGTACTGTCCGGCATGGCTCTGATTTCCTGTAATGATATTTGGGGCAATGCCAGTATCTTAGGCAATGCAGCCCCCGGCTGTGTCTTTGCCGAAATATATGCCTGCATTCCCGGGCAGCCGCTGCTGGTAACGGTAACAGCTGCAGAAGATACCTGCATATTATTTATCAACGCCAGACGCATTTTAACAACCTGTCCTAACGCCTGCCCCATTCATGCTAAACTTGCGCGTAATCTGCTTACTGTCTGCGCTTATAAAAGTCTCCAGCTCTCGCAGCGCATCCTGCATACTAGCTCCAAATCAATCCGTGGAAGGTTAATGTCCTACTTCTCCGAATGTGCCAAACGTGCCGGCAGCAACTCTTTCGTTATTCCCTATAACCGCCAGCAGTTAGCGGATTATCTTAATGTCGACCGCAGCACTATGAGCAACGAACTTTCCAAGATGCAGAAAGATGGCCTGCTTACCTATAAGAAAAATTATATCCTGCTCAAGATTTAAACAACAAAAAAGAGTGTGTCTGCCACTATTTAAGCGGCTTACACACTCTATTTCTGCCGGACATCCGGACATTGGACATATAAAATTTAATATACTAAACCAGTGAATTTTACAAATATTAATCAGAAAAGTATGTTAACTATAAGAGCAACTGGTACTACCAGAGCAAATCCACCTATAAAACTAAATTCTAAAATTTTGCTATAGCTAATATCTTCTCCGGTTTCCTGGTTTGTAAAAAATCCAAAATATTTTAATACAGCTCCTAAGATAAATAAAACTATGGCGATATAAAATGTCCATGCAAGATAAGTTGTAATTATATCCCAAATGATTTCCAAGAGGGTTATAACTAAATCTACAATCCAATGCCCTATACTTTCGCCAACTCTTTCTGCTTCTTGATTAGTTATATCAATCACGACCTTTCAGTTGTTTTATAAAAATTTAATTTATTTCTTAAGTATACCATCCCTTAACATTTCTCTTATTTCATAATCAGTAAAACGTTCTTTTAAAGCTCGTATGTATCCTTGTCTTTTAACTGCATCATACTTATAATAATTACACTTTTGAATAAGGTAATCGTCGGATAAACTTAAACCATCTTGGTAGGCATCGTTCATAGTATCACACTTATTTTTTATATCTTTGGCAGCACCTGCAGCAAGTCCAACTACAATATCAGAAAAAAGTCCCATAATAATCTCTCCTTTAATTAAAATTTATTCATTTCTTAATTTCTGAGCTTTATCTCTGCTCCTTTTAGCACGTTCAAAAGCATCTTTGGCATAACCATAGTGTTCATCACCATAGCCATTTTTAGCATATGCCCACTCGCGCTTACCTTTTCTTTCATAGGTATCAGCTGTACTTTCAAATCTTTTGATTAAAGAATCTTTGTTGGAAACCATAAAACACCTCACTAATATAATTATTGCTGCTCTATATCTTCCATTAATTTACTCATTGGTACTTCAAGCTTTTGAGCTATTCTCATCAGCGTAGATAAAGAAACACTTTTTGGATAACTGCCATTTTCAATGCGTGAAAGATATTGTGGAGAAATACCGACATCATCAGCAAGTCGTTCTTGAGTTAGGCCTTTGATTTTCCTAAAGTAGACAATGCGGGCACCTATCTTTTTATATTGCACCGCAAACATTAAATATCACCTCTATCATAGAAACAGGTTAGACATATGACAGTTACTTAGTATGGCTGTAAAGGAATAACAGGTATTCTGCATAATTGTTTGCCATTTAAGAATATCTCTACGTCAGTTAACTTATTATTGACCCCGTAATTAAAATTAGGAACAACAAAGGATTCATATACTGCAATTTCTCCTTGTGGATTGAAGGTATCAAATCTGTTAAGAACACCAAACGGTGAATATCTATCAGAAAGATTTATTACATCATCCGAAGGTACTGTCTGGGGCAAGTATTCTACATCATTTACAATCAGCTTAATCTGCAATGTTGACAGATCAATTGGTTTTTTATCAAAATTTTTCAGAGCAATTCCAATATCGACAGTATTTTGATAGCTGGTATTAAAGTACATTGGTGCTACACCTAAAGAGTTTGATAAAACCGGACCAGAACAATTTTTAAATCTGCTTATATAGAGTTGTCCTCCTAAAGCTTCAGCATGGCACTTTTTTAAATAAAATTCATTTACATAATACGCAAAATCAAAAAATATATTAAAAGGACAAAGCTCATCGTCTTTAGTAGATTTTTCCGCATCAATAAAGATTTCTAAGTTTTTAATACGTCTTTCAAGTACATCTATAGCTTGATATTTTACTCCTGTAACATAACTTTCTTTTCTTTTATCTTCATTATTGACGTATTCTATTTTTTTGACTTTATTTAGATTCTCAACCATTTTATCTCTATATTCTTTTAAATCTTTTTTTAATTCGCCAAATGTATACTGTGCAGAAGGGTCAGAATATTTTTTTAGATATTTGCGTTGCAAATGAAATTGTTCATCAGCAAGTACATACATAGTATTTGATTTTGCGATATGCTCCGGAAGATCATCGTCTGAACCGCAACCGGTAACTAAGACTAATGAAGTTAACATTAGTAAGACAAAGGTAAAAAGTTTTTTCATATAAATCCTCCTTTAATAAATATCTTATTAAATATAATTATGGCACTTTTAAAAAACAGCGGTATCTATACAATGGTTGAAGAACTTTACAAATAAATTAAGATGTAAAAAATAAGAGCAGAATATATATTCTGCTCTTATTAGCTCCAAAACACCCTGATTACTTCCACCATCTTATGCTTCTGCGGCGCGCGCATCTTTTTCAGCGACTGCATTCCTTTCAGCATGGTATATATTTCATCATCAGTCATAACCTTCAGGAACTTCCGTAGCCGGATAATAAGGATATTGGCAATACGTTCAATGGTTACGATACTTTTAAAATCATCTTCATCCTGCACCAGCTCCGTTATCAGCTGCTCTGACTTACGCAGCATATCGTTGAAGATATAATTCTCTGACCTGCTCCAGTTCTTCATGCTTTCACCTTCCTTATGCCGCTCTGTTGGCTTTCTTCTGACAGTCCATGCAAAGCGGCTGTCCAAACCTGCTTACAGAAAACTGTACAACTTTCTCACTGGTTATCTCTTCGCCGCAGCCTGCGCAGATGGCAATACCTGCACTGGCTGTTTTCTTAGGTGTTGATTTTGGTTTACTGCTGGCAGTAGGCTTACTACTATTCTGACTTTCAGTGCAGGTTGCTTCATCAGTCTTACCGTCAGCTTCCGGATCATCACCGGTAGCTATACAAAGACTGAGCATAAAGGCATATTTTATGGCAGCAGTCTGTGCCTTCATTACAGCTTTATCTCCGGCATCCTGCCCGGAGCCGATACCGAATAAATCTACACTTTCTCCGCTATCACTATCGATAATATGTACTTGTACAGATACTGTTGCCAAATGCTCGGTATTACCCTTGAGGTTGGTTACGTCAACCATACTTTCTAATGTAGGACAGACAATACTTGCCAGCTTATTTTTCGTAAGAGATTCATTAACCTTCTGCAGCACATCCTCGGCAGTAGCATACTTATAATTGTGGAAGCTGTTGATACCGTTCTTGGCTACATGGCTGCATTCGTTCATAACAGCTACAAGTTTTTTAGCAATCTTTGCATTTTCCATATATATTCACTCCTCATTTTTGTAATTTAATAATCAGCTGGAAATAGTACGGTGATAATGTCATACTCAGTCTTATCCGTACTCTCGGCAGTAATCCATAGCCTGCCTTTACAGGTAGGATAGGCAGCAAGGATAAAGTCTTTGTATTTTAAGGCATCTTCATTGACAGCTTTATCTTCTGCTGATGTATCTCCCCAGTCCTGGCAGTAAAATTTGCGGATAGCAAACAGCACCTGAGTACTAAAAGCTTTATTATGTTTGATTTCTTCTGCTACCGCTCTGGTGTAGTAGATGGTGGCTTTAGTAAAAATATTCATGGTAATCTCCTTTAACATGCGACATAAACAAAAAACAGCAGAGAATAAAATCTCTGCTGCCTGTTAATTGAATAATATTTTTATGTAATCCATATTACTTGAAATAACTCTGTAAATTTTAACCAAATTGTTGTCAAGCTTATAAAATATAAGATATCTCTCACTTATAAGATACCTGTATTCTGTTCTGAATCCAACTCTGGCTGCTAAACTTCTGCCCATGTTGGGAAACTGTTCAAGGTATTTTATACTTTTTAAAATGTCTGCTTTTAATGATTCCGCGTTTTGCGGACTGTCCTCATATACATAATCATAGATATTCTTTATATCATTTATGGCTTTGCGTGTAAGAACTACTTTAAACATTTATTTTCCCAAAGCCTTTTCCAGATCGCTTATTTCATACCAGCCATTTTCTCTGGCATCCGTTTCACCTTCAGCAAGAGCTTCAAGCAGTTTGAGTTTGGCGCACTGCCTGTCATAGGCATCCAGTTCAAGGATTACATATTTGCCGTGTCCGTTCTTGGTAAGATATACAGGATCACCGTTAACGCAGTCTTTTAATACTTCGTTATAGTTACGTAAATCAGATAAAGGTTTTATTACTGTCATGATAACACCTCCGTTAGAGTAATTCTAACATAATTTACGTAAAATTTTAAGTAATTTATGCAGTAACTATACTTCTTTAAAAATCATGCTGTGTACCGTTATATACTCTGTCTGATTAAGCCTAATGCCCTGCAGCTTTTAAATTCTGCATTCACCTGTTATACTATCAGTAAAGAAGATGCTTCCTGAGCAATTCCAGACTTCGTTGGGCTGGTTTGTTCAGGATTATAAGCATCTTCTATTTTTTATACTAATCTTTAGTTTAAATAGGATAATTACTAAAACAGCAGGCTGTATAAGAACAGCCTGCTTTAATTTAGACTTAATTTTTATTTTATTAACCACTGGTAATCCTGCCGGGAATCTAAAACATAATCTACATACACAACTTCATTCTTAAACTGATAAATTACCATGAAGCGTTTTAAAATTATCAGCTTCCGATATTTGTTATACGGGATAAATTCTCCTTCAAGAAACGGCGCTCTTTCCGGTAATACTGATAGTGAACGTATGGCTTTAATAAGTTCTTTTTTGACACTGACAGCATTTGCTATACTGTCGGACGCTATATAGGCAATAATTTCTCCGAGCGCTTTCCTTGCCTTGTCTGAAACGATGACATCATACTGCTTCATGTTTGTCACTTCCAATACCTCTAAGAGTATCGTCAAGATAACTTTCCAGTTCGTCAATCGTATATTCTTTAATTCCGGCAAGACGTTCTTCTTCTACTGTCAGTAACGTCTCACGCAGTTTAAGCATTTTTTCACGTCTGTTAAAACTTTCTATATCCATGACAACCAGATCACCTTCACCATTTTTGGTAAGATAAACCGGTTCTCCAGTATTTTTACACAGTTCAGATATTTCATTGTAATTCTGTCTGATTGCGGCAGAAGGTTTAATCTGCATTACTCTCACCTCTTATAGTATTATTATAATAATATTGTATCATTATACTGCTATACGAGCAAGGTGATATCTAAAGCAAGTCTTTGCACAAAGAAAGTAACCTCATGCTGCTATCTGAATATCTTTACTGTGCTTAATCATCCTGCCATACGGACAGTTTTCAGCTACAGCACAGTAATCACGGCATTTTCTGTCCTGCCAGCGTTCTTTAGAGGAACATAGCTTTGGCAGGTAGCCTTTTGCCAGTGCGTCTTTCAGTCTCTTTGCCTTGGTTTCCATGTAGAGCTTAACCCAATGGTCAGAGATTTTGTTGATATGGATAATATAGACAGGCTTAGTGATATTGCGTTCACTGGCAACTTTCAGACTGTAGTCCCTGCACATGGCCTGTATTTCCATCCTGTCTACAGTAAAGCCACGCTGCTTTAAAAGTATGCGGTAATAGTTCAGCTGGATGGCCCAGTCAAGGATATGTCTTACACCATCAGTGCGCCATTCTTTCCTTGTCTTTGGCTGACCTTTCTTTAATCCTGTTTTATATACTTCTCCTGTCGGAACATCTACTTTGTAATAGCCTAAAGCTTTCATCAGCTTGTAAGAACTGGTTATTTTGTAGTCGCCAAGGGTTTTGTCGCTGTAGTCTATAATCTGTCCGTAGAGGTCAAATTTGCCGCTGGTTACGTTATCGGCAAGACGTTCTTCACTTAGCATATTGCCTTCAGTATGACCTTCGTTAATGGTATGAACTGCGCTGCCGTGAATAGCGTACAGCTGCTGCATCGGATCAACGGCATAATCTGTCGTCTTTTTAAGATACGTCTCCCTGATGCCGCAGAGCAGTTCTGTTACCGTAGGTTCATTAATTTTTCTGTCTACTGATTTTGCTATGGCCCTCAGTGTCGGCAGGAACATACATCTCTGCTGATTAGGACAACTTTTTAAACAAGCTGCTATAGGAACTATATTTCCTGTTGGGCATTGGAATTTTGTTACTGGCATGATTAGTTCCACCTCGATTCATAGTTACAGGTGAATCTGTCCAGATAGAAGAAGCTGTCTTCATTACTGCTGCCGTAAGCAGTAATGACCTTATTACGGATTTCTTCCGGGTTATCATAGATGCAGACACCTGCTTTGGGATAATCTTCCTGGATAAATTCGATTACGTCAGTAAAGTCTGTGAAATAGTCGGTAAAGTAGTTATTATCCAGGCAGCAGTCAATTTTATATCTGTCATTAAAGAATAATCCGTCTACATCCGTATTGATAAATACTCCTGAGCCAGGTTCTTCACTGGTATATACCAAACTGATTTTATTGGCATACTTATCTTGCAGAAGATAGAAGAATGTAGTCATATTAGGCTGCCATGCTGATTCGGTGTCCATCTTAAAGTAGCTGTAACCACAGGGAAGGTCTGTAAGCTTATCTTCAGCATAAGTGATGTAGTCCCGGCAGTCAGTAATCTTCTTGGCAGCTTCTTCGCTATAACCGTGTTTTAGTATCAGCTGATAAATGCTGTGGTTATTGGTATTATCTAAAACGTCGTTAATCTTGGTGAACAGGTCTTGCAATAAGGCTCTGTCCTTACTGTAGAAAGCAATATTATTACTGCAATAATTAGCCATTGTAA
>artificially_reared_2__coassemble_69_pt1 | contig 73835 bp, 70 predicted proteins | sample artificially_reared_2__metabat2_low_PE_017 | metagenome-assembled genome bin artificially_reared_2 | reverse complement strand
GTATATAATACCATCCTCCAACCATTATGTCAACACCTTTTTTCATCTTTTTTTGTTTTTTTTGCATCTTTTTCTCCGATACACCTGGTGTGGTTATTTTAGAGAGTGCTGCTATATCTTTATTTACGGCGTTATGATTTTAGAGAAAATTTATCGTTTTTCTCTCTTTTTTAGGCGAAATTCTCAATAAAATCTATTAAAAAGCGGCATGATTTAAAATCATACCGCTTTTTTCTCATATTTTTATTCTGTAATCCTGCTTATTATTTAAGTCTCTCAATACATAAATTTCTTCTTGTTCGCCATCTTCCGGATTATAGCAGAATAATTCTATTGGATAATACTTGCGTATTTTTTGCCAGCTGCTGAATTTGTAATCCTCCAAATAGTCTCTTACCGCCTCTTCATTACGCCAAAAGTCTGATACTTTTTCGAAAATAGCTTCACTATTCCAGCGCAGCCATTCGGGCCTCCAGCCATCTATATTCATGAATACATCATAGCGCAGTACTTCTATCAAAATTGTTTTTACTGTTTCTTCATTTATACGTTCATCAATATAATCGTATAAGATTTTGGCAGTACCTCTGCTGTTATGTACCTGCGGATAATGTCCGTTTTTTACCCACCATTCTGTCAGCCGTCTATAAAAGTCAAAGACACTGGCTTCTTTTGCCGTTAACAGCCTTAATGTATTGGCAAAGCAGCCGCTGTTATAAACCTGCTCAAAAACATTTTCCAATCTCTTCAGCATTTGCATTTCTTTATACGGCATATACACTGTAGCTAAAATCTCATAAGGAGGTTCATCCATATAAATAAGTTTATGAGAATCTGTTTCTCTGCTCATCTGTGTACCTGGAAGTACTTTTAAAAAGCCTAACTGCAGCATCTGCGGCTGCAAGGCATAAACATCATTAAAAGACTTTTCGTATTCTTTGATTCCCTCATACGGTAATCCGGCAATCAGATCCAGGTGTATATGCATATTGCCTGCCTGTAATATCTCCTGAACATTATAAGCAAGCTTTTCCCAGTTATCACGTCTGTTAATAGATTTCAGTGTGGGCGGATTAGTTGTCTGTATGCCTATTTCCAGCTGAAATCTTCCCTGCGGCACCTTTTTAAGGAAATCTAATACTTTTGGTGTGATAAGGTCTGCTTTGATTTCAAAATGAAAGGTGGTATCAGTATCAGCTGCTGCTAAATACTCCATAATAGGCAGAAAATATTCTTCATCTAAATTGTAGGTACGGTCTACAAATTTAACCAGTGGAGTCTTAGCTTCAATAAAGCGCTGCAAATCTGCCAATACCATTTCAAGCGGTCTTCTGCGAACAGAACGGGAAATACCTGACAAACAGTAGGAACAATTGAACGGACAGCCGCGGCTGCATTCATAATAGACTATTTTATGCTCCGCAATAACCTGCTGCAAATCCGGATACGGAAATGGCAAAGCAGCAAGATCTTCAATGACCGTCACACCGCCATTTAAATTCACTTTTCCATTCTGCACATATGCAACATGCTGCGGCACAACAGTATTACCCTGCAAAGCCTGCAAAAGTTCTGCAACAACTAATTCCCCTTCACCCTGCACAATGTAATCAATCGCAGGCTGCTCCGCAAAAATTTTTGCTGCATCAAAAGCAACCTCAGGACCACCTGCTATAATTACAGCTTGCGGGCGCAGCTTTTTAAGCATAGAAATCAGCTTATAGACAACGGGTTTATTCCAAATATGTACAGAAAAAGCAAAGACATCCGCCTCTGCCGACATCAGTTTCTCCAATATCGTCAATAGTTGTGTATTAATAGTTTCTTCAATTAAAGTAATATCATGTCCCTGCAATTTACAATACTCGCTGATATAGCGCAAACCCAGGGCTGTATGTATGTATTTACTGTTTATAGCTGTAAAAATTACCTTCATATATTATCTCTCCTGTTTTCAGGGTATGTTATAATAATAGAATATTGGATTTATTTTTGCAAGGAGTGATAAATTTGACTACATATACTATACCAGAACACGGCAGTAATATTGCTCGTTCAGAAATTCCCGCTGCCTGTAAATGGCATGTACATGATATTTATGCCGATGATACTGCCTGGAGAGCAGCCTGCGCGGAACTTCGCGATGAACTTCCCGTTATTCAGAAATTAAAAGGCCTGTTAAACGATAAAAAAATTCTTGTTGCAGCCTTAACCTTACGTGATAAAGCGTCTCAGAGCATTGAAAAAATTTATGCTTACGCACGTTTGCAGCAGGACACTGATAATACTGACCAAACCTTTCAGTCACTGACTGGTGAAGCAGAAAGCCTGCTTGCTGCATATAATAATGCAATATCTTTTATCGAGCCGGAAATTCTCTCTCTTGGAAAAGAATTGCTGGCTACCATGCTGGCAGACGAACCTGCGCTGAAAAAATATGCTTTTTATCTGGAAAATCTTACCCGTCTTTCAGATCACGTCTTATCAGCAGCGGAAGAAGAACTGCTTTCTCAAAGCAGATTATCCACTTCTTCTGCAGCAGCATCTTTCCGCGCTCTTGTCAGCGCTGACATGCAGTTTCCTGCTGCCAAAGACGAAAAAGGCAATAATGTTGCTGTCAGCGAAGGGGCTTACCTGCTGAACATGACCTCTTCTGACAGAGAGCTGCGCAAGAATACCTTCCGCAGTTTGATGAACACCTATCACCAATATCGTAATACTCTGGCAACAACACTTACGGGAAATTGCCGCAGCAGCCATTTCTATGCTTGTGCACATAAATTTTCTGATACTATGAGTGCCAGCTTAGCAGAAGATAATATCCCGACTACTTTGTACGACGGACTTATCGACGTTGTTAATAATAATCTTGAAGCGCTTCACGAATATATGCTGTTAAAGAAAGAAGTCTTGGGATACGATGAACTGCATGCTTACGATATTTATGTTCCGCTTTCCACTGCCGGTGAGTCCCTCGCCTGCAACTTTAATGAAGCCTGTGAAAAAGTAAGCACAGCTCTTGCTCCTTTAGGAGAAAAATATAATGCTGTACTGCAAAAAGGCTTTAATGAAGGCTGGATTGATATTTACGAAAATAAAGGCAAACGTTCCGGCGCGTATTCCTGGGGCGTCTATGGTGTCCATCCCTTTGTACTGTTAAACTACCAAAAACGTTATAACAGCATTTCTACTCTGGCACATGAAATGGGTCACGCTATCCACAGTTATTTCAGCAGTCACAGCCAGGAATATGTAAACTCTGACTATACTATTTTCTGTGCAGAGGTGGCTTCTACAACTAACGAAATTCTCCTTTTGGAACACACCTTACAGCAAGCTTCTCCGAAACAAAAAGTATTTCTTTTAAACCAATTTCTTGAGGCTGTACGTACAACGGTTTACAGACAGGTACAGTTCGCCGAATTTGAAAAATATATTCACAGCGAAATTACTTTTGGCCGCTCCTTACAGGCAGAAAATCTGGAAAACTACTGGCTGGAAATCAACAAACGCTATTACGGCGACGCGCTGACTGTGGACCGCGAGCTTGCCAGCGAATGGTCCCGTATCCCCCATTTCTATACTCCATTCTATGTTTATAAATATGCTACAGGCTATTCTGCTGCAACAGCATTTGCTACCGCAATCTTAAACAAAGAACCCCAAGCTGTAGAAAAATATCTCGGCTTCCTGCAGGCAGGCGGCAGTGATTATTCCTTAAACATCCTGAAAAAAGCCGGTGTTGACTTAAATACTCCGCAGCCTGTTACCGTAACCTTAGAAAAATTCGCCGAAAAATTAGCTGAATTAAAAGCATTGCTCAAAAAATAAGAAAAAATCCGTTGATGCCTTAAGCATCAACGGATTTTTTAATTTTATAACAGATTTTCTTTAATAACTTTCCTCATATCAGCAGCCGCAATAACATCTTTATGCAATATCGGCATTTTTTCCAGCTCTAACATTCTTGTCGGAATGGGTGCACCAGTTTTTTCATTTAATTCATGCAGCAGCTCGAAAGGATTCTTTTCTTCAACCTCTCGGTCATCCAAAGCTTCCAGCACACTATCGGAGAATTTGTAAGGACTGGCAGTAGAAAGAATAATGCTGAATACGTCATCATCAGTAAGCAGACGATATTTTTCCAAAGTTCTCCAGGCAACGGCAGTATGAGTATCCATCAAATATTTGTAATCATTATAGATTCTGCCTATAGCTTCCTTGGTTTCCAGCTCATCAACCCAGGCACCAAAGAACTGGCTCTGAACTTTTTTAAGGTCTTCGGAATCAATCTTATAGTTACCTTCATTATTCAGGCTGGTCATATATTCAGTAACTTTCTCTGCATTATCTTCTGTAATATTGTAAAGCAGACGCTCCAGATTACTGGAAACGAGAATATCCATGGACGGAGAAATAGTTTTATAAAATTCACGGCGGCGGTCATAAATACCGGTATTGATAAAGTCTGTCAGTACATTATTGCTGTTGGAAGCACACAGTAATCTTTCAACCGGCAAGCCCATAATTTTAGCATAGTAACCTGCCAGGATATTGCCAAAATTACCTGTCGGAACAACAAAATTTACCGGTTGCCCCAAGGTAATATAACCATTTTTTACAGCATCAGCATAAGCACTGAAATAATAAACTATCTGCGGTACCAAACGACCCCAGTTGATGGAGTTAGCAGATGAGAAAACATAGCCTTGCTGTGCCAGCTCTGCAGCCATTTCAACATCGCCGAAAATTTCTTTGACACCTCTTTGAGCATCATCAAAATTGCCTTCAATGCCAAATACACGAACATTTTTACCAACTTGCGTAACCATCTGCTGCTTTTGAATATCGCTTACCCCTTCACTGGGATAAAAAACAATAATTTCAGTATCTTCTACATCAGCAAAGCCTTCCAAGGCAGCCTTGCCGGTATCGCCGGAAGTAGCAACCAGAATAATTACCTTATTTTTCTCACCGGTTTTTGCTATGGCACGTGTCAAAAGATGCGGCAAAAGCTGTAGCGCCATATCCTTAAAGGCCGAAGTAGGACCATGCCATAGTTCCAGCACTGCAGTATTATCATTTACTTTAACCAGCGGTACAGGTTCACCGCCAAATTTTTCTGCAGCATATGCCTGCTGTACACATTCTCGCAGCTCATCTTCGCTGTAATCAGTCAAAAACTGACATAAAATATCTATGGCCCTTTCTGTATAGGGTTTATTTTCCATAGCTTTAATATCGCTCATGCGCATCTTAGGAAAACGCTGAGGCACAAAAAGGCCTCCATCTGCTGCTAAACCTCGGGTAATTGCATGTGCAGATGATACAAGATCAGTTTTACCGCGTGTACTTACAAATAACATTTTCTTCGACCCACCCTCATAAAAATAGTCTCAAGACAGATATATAGCAAGAAATTTTAAACTTATATTTGCATAATAACATATTTTACAGCCAGCAACAAGCAGTTATTACTTTTTACTGTAAATCAGCTGCGCAACTGTCGCTTTAGTTGCCTGCTGCAAATCATCCGGCGCTGCCAAAATCTGCATGCCTCGCTGCCCTGCGCTGATAGCAATTTGCTCCCATTGATTACTGCTGCTATCCATATATACCGGATAAGCCTTTTTAGCGCCAAGCGGAGAACAGCCACCGCGTATATAACCAGTCAGCGGCAATACTTCTTTCAAGGGTACCAGCTCTGCACGCTTGTTACCGCTTACTTTGGCTAACGCCTTCAAATCAAGTTCACCATCACCTGGTATAACCACAAACATTATGCCATTTTTATCCCCACGCACTACCAAGGTTTTAAATACCTGATTTGCCGGCATACCAACAGACTCTGCTACATGTACTGCATCCAGATGTTCTTCATCTACTGCATATTCAATAAGCTGATAGGATATTTTCATTTCGTCCAAAATCCTGGCAGCATTGGTTTTTTTGTTATGTTTCAACTATAATACCCCCTCTAAAGTGGCATAAACACTGCTTCTCTGCTATAATAACATCATAACTTAGCTAATGCAACTTAAAGAGGTGCCTTAAGTGCTCATAAAGATTATTTGCGGCCAGATGGAAATTATTCCCGGCCGTCCTGATTTAAATTACCAAAAAATCTCAAACATTATTGGTCAGGCTAAAGAAAAGAAAGCTGACATCCTGTTGCTCCCGGAAATGTGCCTGCCGGGTTATCTTATCGGCGATTTATGGGAACAACAAACCTTTCTTGATGACTGCGCTTATTATGCCCAGCAAATAGCCGCGCAGGCTGAAAACTTATGTATTATTTTCGGCAGTGTAGCCACAGAAACAGGCAAAATAAATGAAGACGGCCGCATTCGTAAATATAATGCTGCCTATATCTGCCAGAATGGTGCTATGCTTTCAGGCTACCTGGGACGAAACTTTATCATCAAAAACTCTTTGCCAAATTACCGTGAATTCGATGATGCCAGATATTTCCATAGCTTACAAAAATTATGTGCGGAAGAAAATATCGCTATTACCGATGCACTGCAACCGATTGCAATTACAATTAATGGACAGCAGATAAAACTTGGCGTCATGCTCTGCGAAGATGGCTGGACTGATAATTATCAATATAATATTCCCAGTATACTTGCAGAAAAAGAAGCTAATTTATTATGCAATTTATCCTGCTCTCCCTATTCACTGGGAAAAAACAAAAAACGTCATCGTTTATTGGCAGCTCAATCTCAAGCAGCATCCAAACCTCTAATTTACTGCAACAATGTAGGTATTCAAAATAACGGAAAAAACATCTTTACCTATGATGGTTCTTCCTGTGTTTATAACGCATCCGGCAAGCTTGCTACTGCGCTGCCCATGTTTACTGATGAGTTACTGGAATTTACCTGGAATACTGAAACTAACGAAATCAATTCTGCTAATCTTCCTGCTGCGCCTCAGCAGGAAACTGACATTATTTATCATACTCTGCGTTATGGTACGCAGCAGTTTTTAAAACAATGCGGCATCAATAAAATGACTATCGGTCTTTCCGGCGGCATCGACTCTGCAGTAACAGCAGCTATGTATACTGATATCTTAGGGCCGGAAAACGTATTGCTGCTCAATCTCCCCTCTCGTTACAATTCGGAAGCAACGAAAAATATTGCCCAGCGTCTGGCAGAAAAACTACACACTAACTACGCAGTTATGCCCATCACCGAAAGCTGCCAGCATACGGAAAAACAGCTTACATCTACCCCTGTTACTACTTTTAGCAGCAACACTACTTTTAACTTGGAACTCTCACGCTTACAGCGTGAAAACATCCAGGCCCGTGACCGTGGGGCAAGACTAATCGCCGCAGCAGCTGCAGCATTTGGCGGTGCCTTCTCATGTAACTCCAACAAAAGCGAAATAGCTATCGGTTATGCAACCTTTTATGGCGATATCTGCGGCGCTTTAGCTATGATTGGCGACCTTTGGAAGCATCAGGTGTACGCTTTGGGACATTATCTAAACGACGAAATATTTAAAGATGAAGTTATTCCAAATGAAATCTTCACTATCCGCCCCAGTGCAGAATTGTCAGAAGAACAAACTGTCGGTGTCGGCGGTGATCCTCTGGTTTACGAATATCATGACTATCTTTTTAAAGCCTTCATGGAACGCTGGCATAAAATTACTCCAGCCGATATTCTTCGCTGGTATAAAGATAATACCCTTGCAGCAGAGCTTGGCTGCAGCGATAAAATAATGCAGGACACTTTCCCTGATAATCATGCTTTTATTGCTGATTTGGAACGCTGGTGGAAACTTTTCAGCGGTTTTGCTGTTGCTAAACGCATTCAGGCCCCGCCTATTCTTTCTCTCAGCAAACGTTCCTTTGGCTACGACCACCGCGAAGCACAGCTTACTCCATATTTTTCCAGAGAATATTATCAGTTGAAAGAAGAATTACTTAATTAATTCATTTATAACAATTAAAATATTATCTATTATCTATTATTTTCAGCAGCCTTTTGGCTGCTTTTTCTTTATAAAAAACGGCTGATTTTATCAACCATAATATAAATTAAAATTTAACCATATAATCCTTTATAGCTAAAGGCCATACTAAGAGATTCATCATAAATTGTTATATAGCACAAAAGCAATAAATTTTACGTTAATACTATAAAAGCATTGTTTTCTCATGATTACAAAGTACATAGCATCAGTTCTTTAAACGATAAATTATTAATAAACTTGATATAATCTGTAATAGTGCAAGTATCAAAATAGACTTCATTGACAAATTTCTTATTCTAACAGTTTGTCTATTAACATTAGGAAATTTCTTTTCATCAGTTATATAGTACAGACTATATACAGTAAGTAACATTGATATCACGAATGCATCAAATCCAATTTCGTTCACAATAATAGTATTTGAAATATTACTACTATATAAAAGCAGTAAACATGATAATATACTTAGTACTGCACTTAAATATATTAATCGTTTGAATTTATAGAAATATTTAAATTCATAATCTCTAGAAATATTTAAATAAATATTTTTGCATTTTGACACCATAACTATATACATTGCAATCATTACAATAGGAGCTAAATTATTTTTCATTATTATTCACTCCTGTCTTTTTAAGATTTCTTTTCTTTGTTCTGCCCACCGAGAACCTATAGCATTGCCTACAAGCAGCACCAGCTATAGTTCCAGCACCTATAGCAAAAGGATTTCTTGTATAGTCACCTGTTAAGATACCACTATCAGCACCTCCTACAGTACCTATCATTTTGCCTGTAATATCATAAACTATTGCGATAGTCACACTTCTTCATTTAGATGAATCTCTTCCACCAAAACTTGGAATATCACCTGTTGTTTATTAACATATAGTAATGTAAATTCATATAACTGAAGTAATATTATTCCAACTATTAAAAGAAAACCTGCTATTATTCTTATAACTTTCATAGTTACCACTTTACGTTTATTGATATCTAAATCTTAAGGCAACTCCATTTTTATATATTTCGACTTCACAATAATAATGTTCATTTTTTTTTACAAAATTAATAATCTTGCTGTTCTCATATTCGTCTATTATACTTTTTTTAGTCCAACCAGTATTTTTAAATTTATTCACTATAATTTTTTCTATATTTTCTTCTGATTCTTCCTTTAAAGCTCCAGAAAATTCGTAATATATTTGGTATGTTCTTTTATTTATAAAGTCTCTTCTCTTTTCCTTAAATTCATAAAAATCCAATTGATTAACACATTGTTCAAACGTAGCTTTTTGTTCATAAATATTAGGATAAATATCAGGTAAATTTACTCTCATAATAACTACTAATAAGACAATTATTAAACCAAGAAAAGTTCTAATTTTCCCTCTACTATTTTTCATAAATATTACCAACCTTATAAGCATCTCTTCTACTTATAATAATACCAGCAGAAATTTCTACCCCTATTTATAAAGCAAAAATAATACCAACACATGTACTATTACCAATTTTATAGCACTTGCAATATTATTTTCTTTCAAATACTTTCAAGGTGAAGCTGCAACAGCATCAGTCTGTTCTTAATCGAATATTAAGATTGTAAATTATCTCTATTACAAAACCACAATCTATTTATTATTTTGGCATGTACTGAATATAATTTATTTTTCAAATTCTAAACAAATTACAAATTCTATAATAATTATTTCTACATTCCAAAATATTTTCCTATCTGAATATATATAATAAAAAAATCCTCTCTCGACTTGTATATTCAATCATCCGTATACAGTCAAGAGAGGATTTTTTAACTTCAACAAAATACCATTATTTAATTATATTAAAATTTAATACTTTTAATATGTTCTACAGCAGCCTGTGCTTCTGCCATCATGCGTTCAATAACTTCTTTACAGGGAAGAATATCATTCAATACATTCAGGCTCTGACCAACCATAACAGTACCATTAACAATATCGCCTTCCATGATACCGCGTTTGTTAGTACCCGTACCCATAGCATTCAATTCTTCCTGCGGCGCACCGCTGATTTCTTTTTCAGAGAACTTCTGGGTAAAAGCGTTTTTCAGGCAGCGTACACCATGGCCTCTGCTGAAACCGGTAACAGCACTGTCAGTATCAGTAGCATCAATAATAGCCTGTTTAGCTGCCGGATGAGCCGGACATTCAGTTGTCAACAGGAAACGGGAACCAATCTGTACACCCTCAGCGCCCATTAAAAGAGCCGCTGCCAGCGCACGTCCGTCAGAAATACCGCCTGCTACCAAAACAGGGATATTTTTAATCTGCGGCAGTACATTTTCCATCAAAGCCATAGTAGTCTGCTGTCCAATATGTCCACCGGCTTCCATACCTTCAATAACCATTGCATCTGCACCGGCTGCTTCAATACGTTTTGCCAGCTTAACATTGGGCACTACAGGAATTACCTTAATACCTGCATTATGGAATTTTTCAATATGCGGCACAGGATTGCCTGCGCCTAAAGTAACGAAAGCAACCTTTTCTTCACACAGCATATCAATAATTTCCGCAATATTAGGAGCCATCAGCATTACGTTAACGCCGAAAGGTTTATCAGTAAGGCTCTTAGCTTTGCGGATTTCATCTCGAGTCCATTCGGTAGTACGTCCGCCGCTGCCGATAATACCTGCACCGCCTGCATTTGAAACAGCGGCAGCCAATACAGCATCAGAAGTCCAAGCCATACCGCCTTGGATAATAGGATATTTAATTCCCAAAAGTTTAGTTAATTTTGTTTCCATAGTCTGACACCTCTTTATATAAAAATAATTATACTTCTAGTTAATATTATATAATAAATAGCCGTTTTTGCACGTGAAAAATCAATGAATTATTTTATGTCTATTTCAGTTGCACTTACTTAGGATAATAGTGTTAAATTTTTTATATTTTTATTGACAAAATTGTTAATCTCCATGGTTAAATTGACATTTATTATAAAAAAAAGTAAAATCTTAATGATTTCATAAAACAATGTATTTATTTTTAAGGGAAAGAGGTTTCAAAAATATGCGTAGTACAGAAGTAAAAAAAGGCTCCACACGCGCAGCCCATCGTTCTTTATTTTATGCTATGGGCTATACGGAAGAAGAATTAAAAAAACCGCTTATCGGCGTAGTTAATGCTCAAAACGAGATTATTCCCGGACACATGCATCTTGACACTATCGCCAAAGCTGTAAAATATGGTATTCTTGAAGCAGGCGGCACACCTATCGAAGTACCTGCAATAGGTATCTGCGACGGTATTGCTATGGGTCATAACGGTATGAAATATCCACTGGCAAGCCGTGAACTTATTGCAGACAGCATCGAAGCTGTCACTAACGGTCATGCTTTTGATGCACTTGTGCTCATCCCTAACTGCGATAAAATCGTCCCCGGTATGCTGATGGCAGCAGCACGTCTTAACATTCCTGCTGTAGTAGTAAGCGGCGGCCCGATGCTTCCCGGTCGTTTAAACGGTAAGGACATCAGTGTTTCTACTGTTTTTGAAGCTGCAGGACGTTTTGAATCCGGACAAATCAATAAAAATGAACTGGCACAAATCGAACATGCTGCCTGCCCCGGCTGCGGCAGCTGCTCCGGCTTATTTACTGCTAATACTATGAATTGTCTGACAGAAGTGCTTGGTATGGGTCTGCCTGGAAACGGTACTATTCCGGCAGCTTTTAACGGCGCACGTATTGCTCTTGCCAAACATGCAGGCATGGCAGTAATGGAACTGCTGAAAAAAGATATCCGTCCTCGCGATATTATGACTCTGAAAGCCTTCAAAAACGCTATTACTGTAGATATGGCTATCGGCGGTTCTTCCAATACTGCACTGCATCTGCCGGCAATCGCCCACGAAGCTGGCGTAGAACTGCCTTTGGATTTATTTGATAAAATCAGCAAAAAAACTCCGTATCTTACCAAGCTGAGCCCTGGCGGTACCCACCACATCATCGACCTCAACGAAGCTGGCGGCATCTCTGCTGTTATGCACGAACTTGATAAATTAAAACTTATTTCTAAATCCTGCCTGACAGTAACCGGCAAAACTATCGGCCAAACTATTAAAGACGCTGTTGTTACACGTCCTGACGTTATCCATCCGGTTGACGATCCTTACCGCAAAACCGGCGGCATTGCAGTATTAAAAGGCAATATCGCTCCTGAATGCAGCGTTGTTAAAGAAAGTGCTGTTGCCGAAGAAATGCTTAAACACACCGGCCCTGCCAAAGTATTTGATTCTGAAGACGAAGCTATTGCTGCTATCTGTGGCAGAAAGATTGAAAAAGGCGACGTTGTAGTTATCCGCTACGAAGGTCCTAAAGGCGGTCCTGGTATGCGTGAAATGCTCAACCCCACTTCTGTTCTTGCCGGTATGGGCCTCGATAAAGACGTAGCTTTGCTTACAGACGGACGTTTCTCCGGTGCTACCAGAGGTGCCTGCATCGGTCATATCTCTCCGGAAGCTCGCGAAGGCGGCAACATTGCCTTGCTGCAGGACGGAGATATTATTGAAATTGATATTCCTAATCGTACACTGAATGTAAAACTTTCTGAAGCTGAACTCGCAGAACGCCGTAAAAACTGGGTTTGCCCGCCGCCAAAAGTAAAAAGCGGTTACCTGGCACGCTATGCAGCTTTAGTAACCTCTGCTGCTACCGGCGCAGTTCTCAAAGTACCTGAAATCAAATAAAGCAAAAAAATAAACCTCCTGCAAACAGGAGGTTTATTTTTTATATATTGAAGAATTAAGCTACTTCAGTCTCTACCCTGGCAAGGATAAAGCAAAGATCGGACAAGCGGTTCAGACAGATAAGTACCTGCGGATTTACAGGCTCAGTTTCTGCCAAACGTAGCAGGCAGCGCTCTGCTCGTCTTGTTGTAGTACGAGCAATATCAAGTGCTGCTGCACCAACAGTATCTCCAGGAATAATAAAATGTCCCAAAGGCTGTAGCATTGCATCATACTTGTCAATAGTTTCTTCAAATAATTTTACATGTTCTTCCTTAATATAAGGCTCGGGCAAATTCAAGCTGGCAACATCGGCCATAACAGACATCAAAAGCTTCTGTACCTGATAAATTGTTTCCTTAACATCGTCACGCTGCACATTAGCACGTGCCAGGCCAAGAGCGGAAGTAATTTCATCCACTGTTCCATAAGCCTCTACACGAAGGCTCTGTTTTGGAACACGTTCACCGGTATACAGGCCTGTTGTTCCCTTATCGCCTGTCCTTGTATATACTGCTGCTTTCATTTGACACCATCCTTTCGTAAGAAGAAATGAAAATTAATAAATTTCTTCAGGTTTGAAGAAGTTAGCAATTTCGCGTGCAGCGGATTCTTCGCTGTCGCTTCCGTGAACAATGTTTTCACCAATGCTCAGAGCATAGTCGCCACGGATGGAGCCCGGTACGGAATCCAGAGGATTGGTAGCACCCATCAGACCACGAACTGCTTTAATAGCGTTTTCGCCGGAAATTACCATAGCAGCAACAGGGCCGGAAGTAATGAAGTCAACCAGTTCACCAAAGAAAGGTTTGCCTTCATGTTCAGCATAATGGAATTTAGCTTGTTCTTCAGTAATTTTAACGAGTTTCAGAGCGGATACTTTCAGGCCGCGGCGTTCAAAACGAGCGATGATTTCGCCGATAAGGTTTTTTCTAACTCCATCAGGTTTTACAAGTACGAGTGTTTGTTGCATAATTAATCTCTCCTTAAATTGATATAAAAATTTATACTAAATCGTTAAAACGATTTTAGTCCTTTAAGCCTGCAGTAATTTTTGATACTGCTCTTTGTTCAGTTTTTCTACCATAGCAGTAATCAGTTTAACTGCACCAAGATAATCATCCAGATGAATTACAGACTGATGACTGTGAATATAACGAGTAGGGATACTGAAAGTAATCGTCAATACACCTGCATCATGCAGATGAATGCGTCCGCCGTCAGTAGCACCGCCCTCAGAAATACTGATTTGTGTAGGAATGCCCAGCTCTTTGGCTGTCTGCATAGCAAAGTCACGCAAAGCAGTATTAGGAATCATGCCTGCGTCAAAAATAGTGATAGCTACACCGCCGCCAATCTTAGCAGGAGCAACATCATCACTTACGCCGGGAGTACCGCCGGCAACACAGGTGTCAATTACCAGTGCAATATCAGGTTTCAGCATATTTACACTGGTCTGAGCACCACGCAGACCTACTTCTTCCTGCACAGTTGCTACACCATAAACAGTACTGTCTAATTTTTCAGCGCTGATATTTTCCATAACATCAGCCATTACTGCGCAGCCGATACGGTTATCCCATGCTTTACCCAATAAGGTTTTACCATCTCCCATTACAGCCATTTCAGCATAGGGAGTTACAGGACAGCCCTCAAAAACACCAAGAGCACGTGCTGCCTCTTCACTGTCTGCACCGATATCTATATACATATCTTTTTTGGCAACCACTTTAGTGCGCTCTTCCGCACTTAAAATATGAGGCGGCTTGCTGCCGATAACGCCTACCAAATCACCTTTACTGCCATGTACGGTTACACGCTGACTGAGCATAACCTGTTCCCACCAGCCGCCCAGGCAAGTGAATTTAAGGAAACCTTCTTTAGTAATGTGTTTAACCAAAAAACCAATTTCATCCATATGGCTGGCAAGCATAATCTTAGGAGCTGCTTCTTCTGCCGCTTTTTTAGTAAAAACAACACTGCCGAGCTTATCATAGCTTACTTCTGCCATACCATCGAGTCGCTGCAGCATCAGCTCTTTCATCCGGCTTTCAAAACCAGATACACCACATGTTTCAGAAAACTTTTTCAGCCATTCCAATTGTTTATCCATTATAAATTACCTCTTTTTTGATTACGCATTTCCTGAGCCTGCTCACGTAATAATCTTACACGTTCTTCCGTGCTGGGGTGAGTACTGAACATTTTCTGTACGTCTGCCGCAGTAAACGGATTTACAATGAACATATGCGCAGTTGCTTCAGTAGCAGCCGGCATAACACCGCGTCTGGAATATGCTTCCAATTTCAAAAGTGCATCTGCCAAAGCATCAGGATTACCGCAAATTTCACCACCGGATTTATCGGCCATATATTCACGAGATCTGGAAACTGCCATCTGAATCAGCATAGCAGCCAGCGGAGCCAGCAGCATAACTAAGATGGATGCAATAGGATTACGGCTTTCGCCGTCTTCATCACGACCGCCGCCCAGAAACATGCCCCATTGAGCAATGGTAGAAATAGCACCAGCCATAGTTGCTGCGATAGTACTTACCAGAATATCACGATTTTTAACGTGACTAAGCTCATGCGCTAATACACCTTCAATTTCATCTCTGCTAAGAAGGTCAACCAGAGAGCTGTTTACAGCAACTGCTGCATGCTCAGTGTCCCTGCCGGTAGCAAATGCGTTAGGAATAGGACTGTCGATAATATATACTTTCGGCATGGGCAGATTTGCTTTTTTAGCTAATTTAGCAACAATGCCATATAACTCCGGCGCAGTACGCTCATCAACCTTCTGTGCATTATAATGAGCCAATACCATTTTATCACTATTCCAGTAAGCAAAAAAATTCATACCAATAGATACTAAAAGCATGAAAGTCATACCTTTAATACCACCAAAAAAATCACCAATCAACATTAATAAGGCTGTCATTAAAGCCATCAAAAATGCTGTTTTCATTAAAATTTATCCTCCTCAAAAACATGAAATAATATTAAATAAAACATTTTCGCTTTTATAATTATAGCAAGCAAGCGATTATTTTTCAATTTGCTCTTTGATTGATGTCAACATATTTTCACTATTTTCACGAACTTTTTTCTTTAGAATGGGATTTAACAAACCGGCAATCATCGGAATGCCAAATTCAAAATCAACGGCAAGCGTAACTTCACAGCCACCGTCACAGGGAACAATGGTCCATGCTCCTTCCATTTTTTTCAAATCTCCTTCGGTCTGGCAATAGGTAATTTTTAATTCATCGGGATAAAAATTATCTTTTTCAGTCCAGACAATTTTTCTTCCATCAACATTGGAAACCCAATGAGAAACAGTATAGCCTTCGCCGCGTTCCAAAATTTCCACGCTGACCAAATCCTTCATAAATTCAGGATATGCAGTCATATTGCTGATAATTTCATAAATCTTACTGCCCTCACCTTTGATGACAGTCTTAGTTTCTACATACGGCATGGTATCAACTCCTTACAAATCTTCAATAGCGTCAGCAGTCATCTTTACCGCTTCTCTGAATTTCTCCAGCACATGATCTACTACTTCTACAGGCATGATAAGCGGCGGCTCAATACGGATAACCTTAGGATTATTTAATGTATAGGCCACAATGATTTTTTTATCAATCATCAAGCTCATCAGCATACCGCCAGCACCCTCTTTAGTCAGCTCAATTCCTATCATCATGCCGCGTCCGCGTACCTGTGCAATAACCTCAGGATATTCCTGCATAATTTTTTCCAGACCTGCTTTAAAATAAGCACCTGTTTCTCTGCCACGGCGCAGTAAATCTTCTTCCTGAATGTATTTGATGGCAGCAATACCTGCCGCGCATGCCAGCTGATTACCGCCAAAAGTAGATGTATGCAGGAAAGGCGCTTCAATAAGTCCCTGCCATGCACGAGGTGTACCAATAATAGCACCAATAGGCATTACACCACCGCCCAGTGCTTTAGCGCAAGCCATTAAATCAGGAGTAACACCATCATGATTAACACCAAACCATTCGCCGGTACGGCCTATACCTGTCTGCACTTCATCAGCAATAAGCAAAGCTCCTTTTGCTTCGCAGACTTCCTTTACCTGATGCAGATAACCATCCGGAGGTACAATAATACCGCCTTCACCTTGAATAGGCTCTAAGATAACAGCAGCAGTTTCTTCATCCACTGCATTTTTTATTGCTTCAATATCACCATAAGGAACATGAGTAAATCCATCCAGCAGCGGCTTAAACGGATCGCGATATAAGTCGCGGCCAGTAGCAGTCAAAGAACCCATAGTTTTACCGTGAAAAGCATTTTCAGCAGCAACAAACTTAATGCGTTTAGTTGCCAGACGGGCAACTTTCAGACATCCTTCAACAGCTTCTGTACCACTGTTCACAAAAAAGCTGTATTGCAGTTCACCCGGAGTGATTTCTGCTAATTTTTCAGCTAAATCAGCCATTTGTCTGTTAAACAAAACCTTGCCGCACATCGGCATTGTATGCAGAGCATCCTCCACAGCCTTTACAACTGCAGGATTACGATGACCCAAAGCAAACATGCCATAACCGCCCAGACAGTCAATAAACTGTTTGCCTTCGCTGTCAGTAATAGTCCAACCTTCTGCGCTGCCTTCTACACTTGCCAGACCCATAAATCTGAACAATCTTGCCTGAGACGGATTGATATACTTTTCATATTTGCTAATAGTTTCTTCTACAAACATATCCAAAACCTCTTTTTAATATAATAAATCTGTTATCGGAACCAATTCGATTCCGGTATTTTTGATTTCTTCAGCATACATGCTCCATGCTTTAGCTGTATTAGGACGCGCATGACAGATTGCGATAGCACTGCCATTTTTTTCTGCAATATCCATAGCTTTATAAATCTGCTTTCTGATTGCCTGCACATCACTGCTGTTATCAAGGAAAATATCATTGCGGGCAGTAGGAACACCCATTGCCACAGCTTTATCACGAGCAACAGATTTAGATGAAGTCCTGCTGTCTACAAAAAACAAATCCTGATTTCTTAATTCCTGCAGAACTGTAGTCATAGTTGCAGAATCAGCAGTAGCTTTTGAACCCTGATGATTATTTACACCGCTTACTCCAGGCAGACTGTTAATTGCTTTTCTTGTAAGCTCGAGGATTTTATCTTTGCTCATATCAGTACAAATTGTACTGCTTCCTTCAGACATGGCACTGCGGTCCACAGGCTCCATGGGCAGATGCAGCATTGCTACACGTCCATCACTTTTAATCATTTCCAGCACATCACTGCTGTAAGGTTTATAAGGCAAGACCGCAAAATTGAGCGGTAATCCTGTATTCAATAAAGTACGCACGGAAGACATATCATACCCACAGTCATCTACTATCACAGCCAGCTTGCCGCTGTATTTTCTGCTTTCAGGCTTTTCCTGCACTTTCTTGACATCTTTATCCTCACCATGCAGATTGCTGTTATGGAAAAAATAAACTGTATCGGTTACAAATTGTTTTTTCCCGCTGCCGGCTTTAACTGCAATACCTATTTCCACTTTATAAGCATCCCAGTCTTTATACTTGCTATCCTTACCGGAAATGCTCACCAGTCCTGCCGCTGCAGCCTTTTCCTGCAGCCAGGAACCTGCAGCCTGCAAATCGGTGCTGGCAGGAACACCTACAGCCAGCTGACGCTGCGCAATCTTCACACTTGTATTGACTCCGGCAACATTAACGTCATTTTCACCATGCTCACGTTCAATCAGCTGCCAGTTAGTTTTTTTCAACAGAATATTATCTAAAATACGCTGCGCTTCAATAGATTCATCCAGTAAGCTGACTTCCTTTTTTTCCTTACTGTCTTTATTATCCATAATATCTTTTTCGCTGCGGCCAAACGCATAGAACATACCTGCAGCTACCGCCAGTACAGCAAGTATTGTTACCAATGCCAAAAGCACGACATGATTGCCGGAAGATTTTTTTCTTTTAGTATTTTTCATCAAAAATCTCCTTTCTTAAGCTCGCGGATGTGCTTTATCATAAACTGCCCGCAGCCTTTTATTAGTTAAATGCGTATAAATCTGCGTAGTTGCTATATCTGCATGACCTAAAAGCTCCTGCACTACGCGTAAGTCTGTTCCATTATCTAAAAGATGCGTTGCAAAGGAATGGCGCAGCATATGAGGAGTTATATTCTTTGTGATACCAGCATTTTTGCCATAAACTTTTATAATCTCCCAAAAACGCTGTCTGGTCATAGGTCCGCCCCATAAATTAATAAATAAGTTATCTGGCGGCTTGCTGTTACCTTTTACCAGCTGCGGCCGTATTTCCTGCAAATACATTTCTAAATATTTTACTGCCGTTCTGCCAAGAGGTATTATTCTTTCCTTAGAACCTTTGCCAAATGCAATAATATATTTCATCTGCAGATTCACATTGCTGACTGGTACATTTAGCAGCTCTGAAACACGCATACCGGTAGCATACAAAACTTCCAGCATAGTTTTATCACGAAATCCCTCTATAGTACCTAAATTAGGCTCATCCAGCAGGGCATCTACTTCCTCCACGCTGAGCACTTTAGGCAGATGAATTCCTTTATTAGCAGCTTCAATAACTTCGGCAGGATTACTGCTGATATATCTTTCGGCTGCTAAAAAGCGATAAAAAGCTTTAATTGATGCCAGCTTTCTTGCTATCGTTGCTGGTGACTTACCGTCGCTTTTCAGCTGTTTCATGTATGTCAGCAGCTGCCTGCGTGTAACAGCAGCTAAATCATCCTCTGACTGCAGGCCTAAGTACTTCTGCAGCAGCCGTAAATCTCGCAGATAGGCAGCCCTGGTATTCTCTGACAAGCCTAATTCCACAGTAAGATATTCTACAAATAATTCCAGATAATTGAACATATAATGCCCCAAAAAAGAAAAACAACGCCTCAGCGCCGTTTTTCTTCAGTTAATCAGTCTCTTTTTTCCGGCTGCATAATAGTAATATTAGCAGCAGGAGAAATAGTAGAGATTGCATGCTTATATACTAATTGTTGTTTGCCTTCATTTTCAATAATAACGGTAAAGTTATCAAAACCTCTTACAAGGCCACGAATTTGAAAGCCGTTCATCAGATAAATGATAACACCCAAATTTTCTTTACGCACATGATTTAAAAAACTGTCCTGCAAATTCATTGCCGGTTTTACTGTATTATTCACGTAGATTCCTCCAAACCAGGTTACTGTTCTTTTTAATATTATTTATAATTGTACAACAGTTTAATTTTTTAGACAAGATATCTGTAAAAATACGTTTTAAGCAGTTTTACCACTGCTTTTTTATTTCACTGTACATTTCTTCTACTGCTGATACATAATCAGGTTCTGCGCTAAGCTCCAGCCACTTGATATAAGGCATCTTCCTGAACCAGGTCAGCTGCCTTTTGGCAAAATTACGCGTAGCCTGTTTAAGCTTATCCACCGCAGTTGCATAATCCATATCTCCCTGCAGATACCACACCATCTGACGATAACCGATACTCTGCATTGACTGACAGGAAGCAGGTACGCCCTGCTGCAATAAACTCCGTACTTCTTCTTCCAATCCCTGCTGCAGCATAATATCCACACGCTTTTCTATACGATTGTATAAATCTTCCCGCAGCATATTCAACCCAAATACGATGGCATCATAACGCTCTGCCGATGCATGCGTACATGCTACAGTTTCTCCCTGCATAGCAGATTCAATAGCACGTATTACTCTGCGGGTATTATTCATATGGATATTACTAGCAGCTTCAGAATCTAACTGCAAAAGCTTTTCATACAAGGCTTCCTTACCATTTTCCTGTAAAAAAGCTTCTAATTCTTCACGTAATGTATCGACTTTATCAGCTCTGTTGAAAGAGTAATCTTCCAATAAAGCTTTAATATATAGGCCTGTTCCACCGGCAATAATAGGTACTTTGCCTCGTGCAGTTATTTCTGTAATCAGTTTTTCGGCCTGAGTTTTAAAATCCACAACATTAAATTCGGCATCGGGAGGCAAGATATCAACTAAATGATGAGGTACTTCTGACAATTCAGCAACAGAGGGTTTAGCTGTGCCAATATCCATTCCTCGGTAAACCAGCATCGAATCACCGGAAATAATTTCTCCCTGCAGCTTTTTTGCCAGCTCCACAGCGCAATGGCTTTTTCCGGTAGCCGTAGGCCCAAGGATAACTACAACTTTTTCTTTCATCTTGTTACCTCATCTTCTTATAATACCGTATTTTACCTTACTGTATCTGCCGCCGCAGATTTCAGTGCAGCCATACTCCCGCAAAATTTTTTCACTGCGTTCCTTGATAACTACCATAGGCGCTGCTTCAAGAGCAAGCTGAACAGTATGCAGAGTAAGAGGCTGCACATAAGCAATTGGCCTAAGCACCTGCATAGCAGATGAACCGCTCACGGGAAAACGGAACATGGGGTCAAAATACACTGCATCAAAAGCATCTTTAGCACACTGCTGCAAATAATCAGCAGCGTTCATTTGTACAGTTTCAATTCTGCGTAAGGCCTCAGTAAGGTCACTGTCTTCTGCCGTATAAGTCTGTAATCCCTTGCTCACCACAAACCACAGCAATCGCGATGCCTCCAAGCCAATAACTTTACCGGAATCCCCCACTAAATAACTGGCAATCGCTGCATCACTGGCTAAACCTAATGTAGCATCTAAAATCTTCATACCCCTATGTATATTTAAGGATGCGGCAAAATTATCATTTTCACCGTTCTTAAGCCTTTGTATACGCAGTACTGCCATACTGGGATGATAAAAAAATGTTCCGCCACTATTAACAATACGCGGGCCGTCAGCAGCGGCTACCAAAACCGCATCAAGCTGTTTTTCCTGTAATAATGTTTCTAACTTACCGTATTGCTTTCGAGGAATGTACTCACTTTGCAGTTGACTTGCCCATATTTGAGCTTCTTCGAGCAAATTATCCTGGCAATTACGTCCGGTTGTTACCGCAAAATTCATCAAAAGCCCGTCCTTTTAAACATTTTATAAAGCTGATTACTGTCTATCTCTATCATGCATGGTCTGCCATGAGGACAGGTAAAGGGATGTTCCGTATTGCACAAATCAATAATCAGCTGACGCATCTGACGCATGTTAAGCAGCTGCCCTGCTTTGATAGCAGCCTTGCAGGCCGTCATATGCAGCAGCTCCTGCCGCAAATCACTGGGCTTTACATGCTTCATTTCTTTTAACATCCTGCCAATCTCCAAAATAAAGTCTTCCGCATCCTCTACTTTGATATCTGTTGGCAGGCTTGAAACTCTAAGTGTCGCCTCACCACCGGCGCAGGCATCAACACCCAAACGCAAAAAATCATCATGATATTTTTCCAGAAGCTCAATCTGCTCTTCGTCCATATCTATATACAGCGGCATCAACAACTGCTGTGCCGGAATATTTTCCCTTGCAGCCACAAGCTTATCATACAAAATACGTTCATGTGCCGCATGCTGATCTATCAAATACAAAGTATCTTCCGACTGCGCAATAATAAAAGTTTTATCCACCTGTCCAATGGGCCAGATAACATCAATACCATTATCTGTATCAGTAAACTCAACCTTTTCCTTAGCAGTCTCCGGCAGCGGTTCTGCCGCTGCAAAGGCTTCTCTCGTTTCACTGATAGTATATACAGGTGTTTCCTGCGGTATAAGATAACTCTTTTCAGCAGGCTGTTTCACTTCCGGTATATACATCTTGGCACTGTCCTGCATTGCGTTATCGCAAGTTGAAGTTTCAGGAGTTTTAAAAATATCACCGATGGGACCAACTTGCTTGAACACAGGCTCAAATACTTTGATTTCTTCTTTTTTCTGCGGAATCTCTTCGGCTGGCTGAAACACCTTCAATTCTGAATCTGGCAAAAGAGAAATAGATTCCGACTTTTTGGCACGCATCGGACGGGTCAAGGCATCCGTTAAAGCCTTATATACAGCCTTATACACACTGCTTTCATCGCTGAACTTAATTTCACTTTTCTGCGGATGCACATTAACATCAATGCTGGCAGTATCAACAGTTATATTAAGCACAGCAAAAGGAAAACCACTTTTGGGTATTTGCGACTGATAAGCATGGTCAATAGCCTTGCCTATCATTCTGTTAGTAATCATACGTCCGTTAACAAATAATGTCTGCCACTGACGTGTTCCTTTTAATACAGTTGGCTTGCCAATATAACCACTGACTTTGATTTTCTCATCAGCAAAATCAACTGTCAGAAGCTCATCGGCAACATCTTTGCCATACAGAGCCCTGATAACAGTAGCTAAATTGCCATCACCGGGAGTATGGAGCACGTCCTTATCATTGCTTGATAATTTAAAGCAAACATCCGGTCTGGATAACGCCAGCTTAGTTAAAAGCTCACTTATATAACGGCCTTCGGTCGCCACTGTCTTTAAAAATTTTCGGCGTGCCGGCACATTAAAGAAAAGATTTTCTACTATTACCGTTGTACCAGCGTTACCGCCTACCTGCAGACACTCTGTCTGGTCTCCGCCGTCGATACGTATAGAAGTAGCAAACTCTTCTGTTTCAGGTCTGGTAATCAGGTTAAAATTTGACACGGAAGCAATACTTGGCAACGCTTCACCGCGAAAGCCCAAAGTATGCAGCTGCATCAAATCCTCTGCAGTCCTTATTTTACTGGTAGCATGACGCAGTACAGCTAATCTGGCATTTTCTTCTGACATTCCGCTGCCATTATCCGCTACTCTTATATATTCTGTACCACCGGCAAAAATCGTTACATCGATTTTATCTGCCCCGGCATCCAAAGCATTCTCTACCAATTCCTTAACAACAGAAGCAGGTTTTTCAACAACTTCACCTGCAGCAATCTGGTTCGCGGTATTGACATCTAAAAGCTGTACGTTCTTTGCTTCCATTATCTACCGCTCTCCTTTCTTGCCTCATCCTGCAATTTATACAAAGCATTCATAGCTTCAATAGGCGTCATACTCATAACATCCAGCTTTAAAATTTGCTCAGATAAACTGCTTGTAAACAGTGAATCCATAGATTGCTGTCTGCTTTCTATGGTTTTAACAGCAGATACGTTTTCATTGCCATTATCATATTCAGCCAAGATTTCATTAGCACGCTCCAAAACCTTTTTCGGCAGTCCAGCCAGTCTGGCTACATGTACGCCATAGCTTTTGTCCGTACCGCCCGGCACAATACGACGTAAAAATACTATATCGTTACCGCGCTCTTTAACGGCAACTGAATAATTCTTAACGCCTTCCAGCTCATCTTCCATAGCAATCAGCTGATGATAATGGGTAGCAAATAAGGTTTTTGCTTTAATCCGGCTATGAATGTATTCCATAACGGCTCTGGCAATACTCATACCGTCAAAGGTACTGGTACCGCGTCCCACTTCGTCCAGAATAATCAGGCTGTCTTTAGTTGCATAGCGCAGTATCTGCGCTACTTCGTTCATCTCTACCATGAAGGTACTCTGCCCTGTTGCCAGGTCATCGCTTGCACCAACTCTGGTAAAAATCTTATCTACAGGACAGATGCTTGCCTGCCGCGCCGGAATAAACGAGCCTATTTGCGTCATCAGTACTAAAAGCGCTACTTGACGCATATAAGTAGATTTACCAGCCATATTAGGGCCGGTAATAATTATCATACGCTCACTGCTGTCCAAATTAGTATTATTAGGCACAAAAATTTCCTTTTCCAGCAAGCGTTCCACTACCGGATGCCTGCCATCAACAATTTTTATTGCACCTTTATTATTCAGTTCCGGACGCACGTAATTATATTTATATGCCGCCATTGCCAGTGCTGTTAATACATCGGCAGAAGCTACTGCTCTTGCAGTTTGCTGCAATTCAGCAATCTTAGCACGAACTTTTTCGCGCAGGCAGCTAAATAAATAATATTCCAGCTGCTGTATTTTTTCTTTGGCACTTAAAATCTTATTTTCAAAGTCTTTAAGCTCAGGAACAATATAACGTTCCGCATTAACAAGAGTCTGCTTTCTGACAAAATAATCCGGCACACTGGAAGACTGGCCTTTAGATACTTCGATATAATAGCCAAAAACCTTATTAAATCCCACTTTAAGAGTCTTAATCCCAGTTTCATCTTTAATCTTCTGCTCAAAATTCTGCATCCATGTTTTATTATCTTGAGCAATAAGATGCAGTTCATCCAGTTCGCTGTTATAACCGCTTTTTATCATTCCGCCCTCACGTACAGAGAACGGTGGTTCATCAACTACAGCACGCTGCAGTTCATCATTAAGCTCTGTATGCAGATGCATGTTGCGATAAATTTTCTGCAAACTACTGCTGCTGCATTTTGCCAGCAAAGCTTTCAGTTCTGGCAAAACTGATAAAGAAGTCCTTAATGCTACTAAATCTCTGGCGTTAGCACTGCCAACTTCAATACGGGAAATAATTCTTTCCAAATCAAAAACAGTTTTTAATTTTTCCGTAACAGCTTCCCGCAGAAGATTATCTTCCAACAATTCTGCAACCGCATCTTGGCGCTGTTTTATATGACCCACATCCAGCAGCGGACACTCAATCCAGCTCCGCAACTTGCGGGCACCCATAGAAGTACTGGTAAAATCCAGCACATCCATCAAAGTACCTCGCTTAGAACCGTCGCGCATATTTTTTACCAGTTCCAAATTACGTATTGCCGTAGCGTCCAGCTGCATAAAAGCATCCTGCTCAATTTCATGCAGTCTGTTAATATGCGTAAGGTCTGACATAACCGTGGCATGCAGATAATCCAGCAAATATTCTACCGTATCATGCACAAGGCTGTTTTCACCACTGCTGTCAAAGTGCACGGAAAAGTAACTGCCCAGTTCTTCCTGCCACATGCTTATAGCACATTCCGGCAGCTTACTGCGCAGCCATTCGTGCAGTTTATCCCAATAATCCGGTTCCTCATGCAGTACTATTTCAGCTGGCTGCAGCCTGAAAAGCTGCTCAGTAATATTTAAAAGCCGCTCATTACCACTGGCAGTAAACCATAAGCACTCCCCGGTAGAAACATCAGCTGCTGCCAGGCAAACCTGTTCATCTTTTTCATGCAAAAAAACCAGATATCTATTGCGTTTATCTTCCAGTACCTGTTCGTTGATAGCTGTACCGGGAGTAATAATCTTGATAACCTTTCTCTGCACGATACCTTTGGCAAGTTTGGGGTCTTCCACCTGTTCACAAATTGCTATGCGATAGCCTTTTTTGACTAATTTAGCAATATAACCCTCAACAGAATGATACGGCACACCGCACATAGGCATATTTTCCATTCCGCCTGCACGCTTAGTCAAGGTTATATTCAATTCCCGAGAAGCTGTCACAGCATCCTCGAAAAACATTTCGTAAAAATCTCCTAATCTGAAAAACAACAGCTCATTTTGATGCTCTTTTTTAACATCAAGATACTGCTGTACCATAGGAGTGTAATTAGACATCTTGTACCGCCTTACCTTTCACTAACCATGTCTGGGCTGTATCTACCTTAACCATTACTTTATCGCCCGGCTGATACACTTTTCCCTCTACCGGCCACAAAACAATCTTATTGGTACGTGTTCGCCCGGTCCACACAGCAGGATTTCTGCTGGGTCCTTCTGCCAGTACTTCAACAACTTTTCCAAGCATTTCTTCATTACGATGCAGGCTGCTGAGATTCTGCACTTCCATCAGACGATTAAGCCTGTCTTTCTTAACATCCAGCGGCACCTGTCCTTCCATTTTTGCTGCAGGCGTACCACTACGTTTAGAATATATAAAGGTAAAGGCAGCATCAAAACCAATCTCCTGCACCAGTGCAAGCGTGTCTTCAAAGTCCTGCTCTGTCTCACCAGGGAAACCAACAATGATGTCGGTAGTAATGGCAGCATCCGGCACATAACTGCGAATCATCTTAATCAGCTCCAGATACTTTTCTCTGGTATAACCCCTGTTCATTTTACGCAAAATTTCATCGCTGCCTGCCTGAAATGGAACATGGAAATTTTCGCAAACATGCTCGCATTCAGCTACTGCTTTAATAACCTCTTCATTCATATCACGGGGATGGCTGGTCATATAGCGAACGCGTTCCACACCTTCAATTTCATTAACACGCCTCAGTAATTTGGCAAAAGCATCCTTTTCACCAAAATCTTTACCATAGGAATTAACATTCTGACCTAACAGAGTAAACTCTTTATAACCTTCTTTAACCGCCTGTTCAATTTCAGCCACAATATTTTCGATAGCACGGCTGCGTTCTCTGCCGCGCACATAAGGCACGATACAATAGGTACAGAAATTATTGCATCCATACATAATGGGAATCCAGGCGGAGAAAGGACTTTGACGCACCATTTTACCTTCAAACTCACTTTGATGTATAGTCAGTTCAGTATACAAAGCGCCCTTTCTGTCTGCCAGATAATCCGTCAGGATATCTTTGAAATCATTTACATAAGCAGTACCTAACAGCAAATCTACCTGCGGATGTTTTTTCAGTAGCTTTTCGCCATCTTTTTGCGCCATGCAGCCAGCTACACAGATAACAACTTCCGGATTTTTGGTCTTAACATTTTTCAGCTCACCAATCTTGCCGGCAATCTTCTTTTCAGCGCTTTCACGCACACAGCAGGTATTAACAATTATTACATCTGCTGCATGAAAATCTTCAGCAGGCATATAACCAAGTTCTTCCAGCTGACCTGCATAATGCTCTGTATCACTGGCATTCATCTGGCATCCGTAATTAAATATATAATATGTTTTTTGCTTAGTTTCCATATATCCTCCATAAATTTTCAACTAATAAATCTAAGTAAATTTTCATTGATATTATTATATTATACCTAAAAAACAAATGCTACGACAAGGGTAGGTTTTAACTTAAAATCATTGTCAGAAAATTTACTTTTTTAATTCATCCCGCCTTTAATATCTGTATTTTTAATGTTATACTACTTATATAATTTATCATATCGAGGTGTGATTCATGGATAAAAACAGCAAAGAACTCCAGCTTAAATTCCTCAGCGATAAAATCGCCCGTCTTGAAATGCAGATTAAGGCTTTAGAAGCAAAAAAGGCCCAATCTCTGGAAGAATATAAAAAGATACTGAATTCTCTGGAAGACACTTTTAATCCCAAAGCAATCTTCACCAACACTTCACTCAAGCTTTATCTTTACAGTGACCATGTTGACATCTATGATCCTCTGCACGAATCTGCTCCCCTGCGTTTTTATAAAGATGACATCAGAGCTATTGAAATCGTTTTATCAGACAACGAAGATTTCGCCAGCTTCCGTTTCAACCCTCTCGGCTCACAGCTTTTATCCGAAGCAGAATTTGAATCTAACAAAGACTGCTCTTCCATCCTTACTAAAGAAGAAGGCAAAAAGATTCACAACCTTTTCCAGGAAAACTGGCCCAATGTTGCGCTTACCTTGCGCACTGGCTTAAATCAACGTTATTACTGGTAAAATTTATCCTTTGCAGGCAGGACAAACGTCCTGCCTTTTTTATTTAATAACAGTATTTTCACCAGCAGAAAATTTATTTTAAAAATTAGTATCAGGTATTGAAATCTGCTTATAATATAGCTACAATATAAAGCAAGAAAATGAAACTTTATCCTTAAATTTTTTAAGTAAGGGATGAATTACAATGCTGAAAAACAATAAAAAAATATTATTTATCATACCGCTCATTATTATTGCAGCGGCGCTTGCTTACTATTTTCTCTACTGGTGCAAAACGCCTCTGTATGCGGTAAACGAAGTACGTACAGCAGTACAGCAGCACAATGTAGAAAAATTTGAAAAGCATGTTGACCTGCATTCAGTACTCGATAAGGCTTTTGAAGATGTTATTGTTGCAGAAAGCAAAATCAATAATGATGCTGTAGCAGCTAATCCTTTCGCTCTCGGTATTCTGCATATGCTTAAACCAGCAGTTGTAGAACTTATGGTTGAGGAAGCAAAATCTGCGGTTGCTGGCAATAGCAAGGATAACAATGCCGATGCAGCTGCCAAAAACGACGCTGCCAATGTTCCTGTACCACGTAAAAACCCAGTTACCGATGCTATGCGCAACAACATAGAAAAGAAACTTAATCTTGACCAGCTGAAAATTTCTGATATTGTGTTGGAAAGTACTCAGAATAATAACGCTATCATAGACTTGCAGCTGCATCATAAAGCTTTAGATAAAGATTTTTCTCTCAAGCTAAAAATGACTGTTAATGAGGAAGGCAACTGGCAAATCAAAGAAATAACCAATCTGGAAGAATTCCTTATCCAGCTTGATGCAGCACAAAAATCCGCACAGGCTTCTCATGATAAACCTGTTCTGGAAAAATTGCAGAGTTCTTTAGAAATACTTGATCAAAAGCTTGCTATTAAAACAGAAAATGACAAACATATCCTCTCCGCCTTAGTCACTATAAAAAATACTACTAATAAAAACATCAATCGTATTTATTATGATATTGACGTTTTTGACAGCAATAACAATATCATTTATTCCTATCCGGAACATTTTAACGGCATTCTTCCCCCAGGCAACACACAAATTCTCAACAATCATAAAATTTTAAATAAATCTTTGCCTGCTGATAAAACCCTGATGTCACTTGATTTTGCTAAATTAAACTGGAAGATACAGCCTACTTATATCAGCTTTGACGACGGCGAGGTTCTGGAATATTCTCGCTACTAAGCCTAATACAAGAAAATCCCCTTATACATTTACCTGTATAAGGGGATTTTTCTTTATCGTCAGTTATATATTCAGCGACATTCTTCACACAATTGATAATAAAATTTTCTAAACATCTCAGCATTTAAATCTAATTTATTTAAAATAGTGTATCTGTCCTTACGTACCTGCGGAGCAAATAACCAAGCTTTAACGAACTGCTCTTCAGTTACGCCACGCTTCTGTGGATTGGCTGAAACGCCATACGCTTCCAGAAAGTCTAACAGAATCTTATAATCACGCTGCTGTAAAGCACAGGCTACGATACTCCCCATAGCTACTAAAATGCCGTGAGGAATATTATGGTCAAATAATTCATCCATAGCATGACAGAACAAATGCTCAGAACCACTGCACGGACGGGAATTACCTGCTACATGCATGGAAAGGCCACTTAAAACCAGTGATTCAGCAAGCATTTTTACTCCCGGCACTGTATCTAAAGACTTGGCTGCCGAATACAGCAGAGAATTAAAAGCATTTTCAGAAAGCAAATAGGCAAAATCATTCGGTCGGTCATCATTTTCCTCACAGCCTAACTGCCAGTCATATAAAGCAGTATAATTGCTGACTGTATCTCCTACCCCAGCCTCCAGCAAGATACGCGGCGTTTTTAAAATAATATCTGTATCAATCAGCAATCCATCCGGTATCTTGGAAGTAAAGGAATGCTTGCGTTCATTCTGAGCAAAAAGCACGGAAACAGGCGAACAAACACCATCATTACTCAAAGCTGTAGGAATAGCTATATAGGCAACATTAGATACAAAAGCAGCATACTTAGCTGTATCAAGCGCAGTGCCGCCGCCAATGCCAATAACTAAGCCTATATTATTCATAGATATCTTTTTGGCAACTTCTACAGCAAAATCAAAAGAGCTGCGTTTAACTGTCACAATATCGTAGGCACTCAGCTGCTCCAAAATTACGCTAACCTTATCACTCAAGGTCTGCAGCAAGCCCTCCGTAGTCAAAATAAGTGCTTTCTTATCAGCCTGTTTGGGCAGATACATTTTCAGATTCTTATGTAAATCAGCTACAGCATTAGCTTTGACCTGCATAAATAATGGCAAAGAGTAATTATTCATTATTTCCTCCGTTAACAATTGACATAATATTAATACAATTCTTTATCAGAAGAAAAATACCTGTAACAGCAGCTAAATTTAACCCAGATTTAACACAGCGTTATTTTTTTCTGTATCTGCTGTAGGCAAAAAAGATTACAGCAACCACAACAATCAATATGCCTAGTCTCTCACTGTTTTGCTGAAAATTAACAATATCGTGGCCGATAACTACTTCCAATGCCGTAGAAGGAAATTTGCCAATCAGATTAGCAATAATATAATCTCTGATACTGATAGAACTTACTGCACCGACAGCTGTAAGTATTCCTGACGGAAAATAAGGCAAAGCTCTGGCAAAAGCCATCCATTCCAAGCCATGTTTGCCGCTGGCTTCATCAATATGCTTGAGACTGTCACTTTTAGCAATAATTTTCTCTGCCGTATTGCGGAATAAAAAGCGCATCAGCAGAAAACTTATTACCACACCGGTTGTTTCTGCCAGCCAGGAAATAAGTATGCCTAAAGGCAAGCCAAAAATTAATCCGTTAGCCGTTGATAAAAAGATTGACGGAAATATACTGCCGGCGTTAATCAAAACATCCAGTACAAAGCTGATAACCATAGCCCAAGCGCCAAACGAGCGTAAATACTCAGCCAGTCCCTGCACATCTCCATTTATTGCCAGCGTTAAAGTTCTGCTGAAAAACCCTTCTGCAAAATAATTTACTGCTAAAGCCAAAATTATAAATAAAACTAATACGGCTATTTTTGTCAGCAAATCAGGATTTTTCAATATTTCTCTTTTCTCCAAAATATGACCCCTTTAAGAATTAAAAATCATCTGAAATCTATTATCGAACTGCCTGTCTATCAATTCTCTCAGCAGTTCCCAGTTATTATTCTGCAAAACAAGTCTATTGGCATACTTACGAGCAGATATAATAACCTCTGTATCACGAATTATATCAGCAATACGCAAATCAGGCAAACCATGCTGCCGAAGTCCAAAAAGCTGTCCTGCCCCACGCAGCAGCAAATCCTGTTCCGCCAGATAAAAGCCATCATCACTGTCATGCAGTACCTGCAATCTTTTTAATGTTTCAGGATTATCCGCGCCAGTCAAAAGCACGCAATATGACTGTTCACTGCCTCGTCCAACTCTGCCGCGCAGCTGGTGCAACTGCGCCAATCCAAAACGCTCGGCATTTTCTATAACCATCAAAACAGCATTGGGAACATTTACACCAACTTCAATAACGGTAGTACTGATCAGTACATCAATTTCTCCCGCAGCAAAAGCAGTCATGATAACATTTTTTTCACTGTCTTTCAGCTTGCCATGCAATAAAGCGCAGCGAACATCCTGCAAAATTCCCTGACTAAGCTCCTGATAAACATTTTCTGCACTGCGTACTCCAATGCTTTCAGACTCTTGAATTAACGGACAGACAACATAAGCCTGCCGTCCTTTCTGTACCTGTCTGCGCAGTCCGGCATAAACCTCCGAACGTTTTTCCTCTGTATAGCACAGTGTCTGAATCTTTCTGCGTCCAGGCGGCCTGCTCTTAATAAGAGATACCTCTAAATCTCCATAGACAGTCAAAGCCAATGTTCTCGGTATCGGTGTAGCCGTCATAACCAATACATCCGGCGCATCCTGCCCTTTATTCGCCAAGGCAGCCCGCTGGCCTACACCGAAACGATGCTGCTCATCTGTAATAACCACAGATAACTTTTGAAACACGACATCTTCCTGCAGTAAAGCGTGCGTACCTACCACTACGTCTACTGTTCCAACAGCTAAAGCTTCCAGCAGTTCTTTTCTTGCTTTTGCTTTCAAACTGCCGGTAAGTATTCCGACATGTATTCCTAACGGCGCAAAATATTCTTTCAGAGTCTTATAATGCTGTACAGCAAGAATTTCTGTAGGAGCCATCATACAGCCCTGAAAACCATTTTCTACTGCCTTGGCTAAAGCCAGTGCACTGACAACAGTCTTACCGCTGCCTACATCTCCCTGCAGAATACGGTGCATAGGTTTAATATCCTGCATATCAAGAGAAATCTCCTGCCAGACTTTTTGCTGTTCAGCAGTTAGCTTAAATGGCAGCTGCGCAATTAGCTGCTGCAGTATTTTGCCATCTCTGCCATGCTTAATACCTACCTTGGCACTTTCATTACTTTGCCTGTAATATAAAAGACCACATTGCAGCAAAAACAATTCTTCAAATATAAATCGACGTTGTGCCTGTTTAAGACTATTCCAGTCACGCGGGAAATGAATATTCTGCAAAGCTGTCAGCTTATTAGTAAAATTACATTCGTTTATTACATAATCCGGCAAGCTTTCCGGCAAATCCTTCTCTGCTCTTTTGATAGCATCTTTTATCCACTGTCGCATATTTTTCTGCGTCAGCGCACCACTTAAACTATATACCGGCCAGATTCCTGTCAATGCATCCGCACTTTCAGCTGTCTGATAAAATACTTCTGACACCATTTTAGCATTGCGTCCCTGCTTTACTCTGCCGGTAATCATTAAACGCTCATCAATTTTCAGTTTTTTTGCCATATATCGCTGATTCATAAAGAAATATAAATCAGCATAGCCAGTTTCATCTCGTACAGTAACAACCGTAAATTTACGTCCTCTGCCCTGAAAGCTATCGCGAATTCTAAAAACAGTAGCCGTAAAAATCTGCTTGGAACCATCTACATCAAGTTCACGAATAGTTTTAAGCTTGGAATAATCTATATAAGCCTCCTGGCGAGGATAATAACACAAAAGATCTCCTAATGTGTAAATATTTAATTCAGCCAAATCAGCTGCTTTTTTAGGGCCAATTCCTTTCAGTGAAGTAACGGGCTCTTTCCACCACATAAATATCTTACCTGCCTTAAAAATTACTTGCTTTTATCGTTTGTTTATGATATGATACTTTTGTTAAATTTGATGCAATGTGCCTTAATACGTTCAAGGAGGTGGGAATTCATGGCATCTATTTGCGAAGTTTGCGGTAAAGGAAAACTCGCTGGCAACAACGTCAGCCACTCCAATAGACACACTAAACGTGCTTGGAAACCTAACATTCAACAAGTAAGAGCAGTTGTAGAAGGTTCTGTTAAACGTATTAACGTTTGCACCCGCTGCCTGCGTTCCGGTAAAGTTAACCGCGCTATGTAATCTGAACTTAAAAAGAAGCCAAATACCAGAAGGTATTTGGTTTCTTTTTTTATTTATTTTACTTTCATACCGCACTCAGGGCAGAATTTAACCAGTGAACTAATTTTAGCATGACATTGCGGACACAAAATAAATGCTCTGTATTCACGCAGTTTATTTTCAAACAGTTCGTAAAACAAATTAACTTCTTTAGTTTCTCTTTTCCAGTTATAAATCTGCAATCTTTCCTTGGTAGCGTCCATAATAATCTGAATAGTTTCTTCATCCAGCTGCTGTATAGCAATCTGCATAATTTTTTTCTTATTATGGAAATGAATCAGACGCTTTTCTTCATCAATGGAATCAATCGTTACGCCCATCTCGTTGATAGAAAGCATGATAATATTCCATGCCACATCAATATCAAGCTCATATACGCGGTTATCAAAGCAACCGCCAGCACCTTCAATTCTCATACCGGATACCCTCCAAAATTTACTGAATTTATTATAGCATAAATTGCATTTTGCTTCATTATCCGACTGTAACTAATATGTAAAAAATCCCGACAGAAAATTCTGCCGGGATTTACTTTTTATACTATTTTGCGTAGTCAACTGCGCGTGTTTCACGAATAATTACTACTTTTATCTGACCGGGATATTCCATTTCAGCTTCAATCTTCTTGGAAATATCGCGTGCCAGTAAAACAGCGGAAGCATCGTCAATAACATCCGGTTTAACCATGATGCGTATTTCACGACCAGCCTGTACGGCATAGCATTTTTCAACACCCTCAAAAGATTCAGAAATCTCTTCCAATCGAGTTAAACGTTTCAAATAACTTTCGAGAGTTTCACGTCTTGCTCCCGGACGGGCAGCAGAAACAGCATCGGCAGCAGCAACCAGAACAGCTTCTACACTCTTAGGCTCTACATCACCATGATGAGCCATAATAGCGTTGATTACCAGCTCAGACTCACGGAACTTCTTGGCAATTTCCGCACCAATTTCAATATGTGAGCCTTCCACTTCATGGTCAATAGCCTTACCAATATCATGCAGCAAGCCAGCACGTTTTGCCAGCACAACATCAACACCTAGTTCAGAAGCCATAATACCAGCTAAGCTGGCAACTTCTACAGAATGATTCAGTACATTTTGACCATAGCTGGTACGATATTTCAAACGTCCCAGCAGTTTAATCAGTTCAGGATGCAAGCCATGCACACCAACGGTGAATGTAGCCTGTTCGCCTGCTTCCTTAATCTTCTGCTCAACTTCCTTCTGTGCTTTTTCAACCATCTCTTCAATACGAGAAGGATGAATTCGGCCGTCATTAATCAGTTTTTCCAGTGCAATGCGTGCAACCTCACGACGGACAGGATCAAAACCGGAAATAATAACTGCTTCCGGAGTATCATCAATAATAAGGTCAATACCAGTCAATGTTTCCAAAGTTCTGATATTTCTGCCTTCACGACCAATGATACGACCTTTCATTTCATCATTCGGCAGTCCAACTACAGATACAGTAGTTTCAGCAACATGATCAGCTGCACAACGCTGAATAGCTAAAGAAATAATCTCACGTGCTTTTTTATCAGCTTCATCCTTAGCCTGCTGCTCTAAATCTTTAATAAGCATAGCAGATTCATGCTTAACTTCATCTTCTAAAGACGCCAAAAGTTCCTGCTTTGCTTCATCACTGGTCAAACCGGATAATCTTTCCAGTTCTTCAACCTGTTTCTGATACAAAGCATCTACTTTCTCCTGAGAAGCATTTAATCTTGCTTCTTTGGAAGCCAGTTTTTCTTCTTTTCTTTCAAAGGAATCTATCTTTTTGTCAAGATTTTCTTCCTTTTGCAGCAAACGTCTTTCCTGACGCTGCAAATCAGCGCGTCTGTCTTTATTTTCACGTTCCATTTCAGAACGCATACGATGAATTTCTTCTTTTGCTTCCATCATCGCTTCTTTACGTTTATTCTCGCCAGCCTGTTCAGCCTCCTGGATAATACGCAGAGCAGTTTCTTCCGCAGTAGCAATTTTACCTTCTGCAACATTCTTGCGTACCAGATAGCCTACAGCGCCGCCGGCAATACCAACGACAACGGCAGTACCGATTAATTCTAAAATAATCCTCACCTCCTGAATACTTATTCTTCCATAAATTATTTTTGCACAACAACAACAGGCTCTTTTGTGGGCCTGTTCCAAATGTCCTTATTCCATTGAATCCTCTAATCTATATTATTTAGCATTACAAAATTCTGAAAAAGGGCAAAAAACAAGGCAACAAATACATGTTGCCTTGCCGAAAACTAGAGACAAATTAACACGATTGGATAATTACATTTTAATTAAAATTAACTGAAATGTCAAGATAAGCATAAATGATGCCTACTACATATCGTCAGTAAAATGTAATTTTTCCCGGATAAAATGTACATATCTTGTTGAAAAGCCTCGTACGCCTAAAAAGCGTACTGCCGCCGCATATATTTTATTGTCTAACGGCTGCTGTATTTTTTTAGCATTACGCTGCATAAAAAGCACACAGGCAGCCTCAGCACGTTCAGCCTCTTCTTCATCACTGAAACGACTTAAAATTTCCGAAAAATACTGTTCCGGTACATGCTTACGCTGCAATTCCGCCAGCAGATGTCTGCGCCCATAATATTTTTTTGCCAGCCATGCTTCATACACTCTTAACGCATAGCGTCTTTCATCAAGAAAGCCGTATTCTTTCAGCTTCTTAATCGCCGCTGTCACAAATTCTGCCGGAGCACCTTTCTGCAGCAGCTTGCTTTCCATATCACTGGCACAGTAATCCCTGTAAGTCAGCAGATTTAAAGCATAGTCATATACCTGCATCTCATCTTCAAATTTCTTCTTTAAAGATTGTTTCAACATTACCTAAAGCTTCCTCAGCAGCATTTTCAACTGGTTTAGCAATAGTCATGCTGCGGATTTTATTTTCAATCTCCTGTGCAATATCAGGATTCTCTTTTAAGAATTCCTTAACCTTTTCCTTACCCTGCCCAAGGCGTACATCACCATAGGAATACCAGGCACCGCTCTTATTGATTACTTCCAGTTCTGCACCCAAGTCTACCAGACAGCCTTCATGAGAAATGCCCTGTCCATACATAATATCAAATTCAGCCTGTTTAAAAGGCGGAGCAATCTTATTTTTAACTACTTTTACTCTGGTTCTGCTGCCAATCATATCATTACCATTTTTCAAGGTGTCGATACGGCGAACATCCATACGGATAGTAGAATAGAACTTCAAGGCACGGCCACCGGTAGTAGTTTCCGGACTGCCGAACATAACGCCAACTTTTTCACGAATCTGATTGATAAAGATAGTTGCACACTTGGATTTAGCAATTAAACCAGTCAGTTTGCGCAGAGCCTGGCTCATCAATCTTGCCTGTAAGCCTACGTGAGAATCGCCCATTTCGCCTTCAATTTCAGCACGGGGTACTAACGCTGCAACGGAGTCGATAACAATAATATCAATAGCACCGCTGCGTACCAGCGCATCAGCAATCTCCAGTGCCTGCTCACCGTTATCCGGCTGGGAAATCAGCAGATTATCCACATCTACACCTAAGTGACGGGCATATTCCGGGTCAAGAGCATGTTCCGCATCTATAAAAGCTGCATAGCCGCCCATTTTCTGTGCTTCTGCAATCATATGCAGGGCAACAGTAGTTTTACCGGAAGATTCAGGACCGTAAATCTCAATAACACGTCCACGAGGAATCCCGCCTACTCCCAAAGCAATGTCCAGAGATAACGCACCTGTAGGGATAACTTCTATATTCATTTTGGCTTTTGCTTCTCCAAGACGCATAATAGAGCCTTTGCCAAAATCTTTTTCTATCTGACGCATAGCCATATCAAGGGCTTTTAATTTTTCGTTGTCCATGAGTAAGTCCTCCTGACCTTCAGTTTTACTTGTTTAAATTATACAAACAAAAGTTCGCTTTGTCAAGATTACTGTTTTCCTTTTTCCAGTGCTTCAATTTCTTCCTTAGTAAAATTATAAGTAGAATTGCAGAATTGGCAATGTACCTCTGTTACCTCATCCTGCTCCAGCTCATGCAACGCATCACTGTTCAGTGAAGCTAAGGCATCAAGAATACGTTCACGGCTGCAGCGGCACTTAAAATGTACGGGTACAGACTCCTTAATATCTACATCAAGACCTCTTGCAATAATCTTGATAATTCTTTCCGGGTCATAACCAATTTCCAGTAATTGAGAAACATAAGGCATCATATTAATATTATCTTCCAGTTTAGCCAAAATCTCATCATCACAACCCGGCATAGCCTGTACAAAATAACCGCCGGAAGCAATAACACTGCCTTCTTTGTCAACTAAGACACCTAAAGCCACAGAAGCCGGAGTCTGCTCAGATTCGTAAAGATACTTGGTCAAATCGCTGGCAATCTCACCATCCTGCAGTTCACAATAACCGGTAAACGGCTCAGCATTCTGCAGATAACGGGTAACGATTATATTGCCGTTGCCGATCGCTCCGCCAATATCAAGTTTGCCATCTTTTAAAGGCAGAAAGACATCATTATTTTCTACATAACCACGTACGCAGTTTCCTTCTGCATCAGCAACAACTTCTCCTATTGGCCCGTCACCTTTCAGACGCACAGTAATACGTTCATTATCCTTCATGGTAGCAGCCAATAACAACGCACCGTTCATAGCTCTTCCCAATGCAGCACTGGCAAGGTGAGAACATTTATGTCTTCCTGCCAATTCGTTTACCAGATTAGTAGTGCATAAGGCATAAATGCGTACACCCTCTACCGTAGCCTTAGTCAATATATCCTGCATAATAAAACTCCTTTCCGTAACTGCCTAGCAATCATACTTTTCATTATATAGATTATCATCTTTAAATACAAGTTTATCTTCTGCAACACAAAAGGCCGAGAGCTATGCTCCCGGCCTCTAAGCATTTTCTTAGATTTCTTTAAAAAGATTTACCATTTCAATAGCAGTCATTGCTGCATCCACGCCTTTATTACCGGCTTTGGTGCCTGCACGTTCAACAGCTTGCTGAATATTTTCGGTAGTCAGAATACCAAAAGCAACAGGCAGACCGTATTCAAGGCTGACATGTGCAATACCTTTGGAAGCTTCAGCACATACATAGTCAAAATGCGGTGTTGCACCACGAATAACTGCACCCAGGCAGATAATAGCATCATATTTACCGCTGGCAGCCAATTTTTTAGCAGCTAAAGGAACTTCAAAAGCACCGGGTACCCATGCTACAGTGATATCTGCGTCTTCAGCTTCATGTCTTTTCAGGCAGTCTACCGCACCGCTCAGCAGTTTGCTGGTAATAAATTCATTAAAACGTGCTACTACGATAGCAACCTTCATTCCTTTGGCAGTTAATTTACCTTCTAAAATATTCATTTTATATCCTCCTTATTTGTGGCAGCAGGAGCAATGCAGCTCATGGCCCATTTTTTCTTCTTTGACATCAAGATAATGTTCATTGTACTTATTAGGCTCTATAACCAGCGGCACACGCTCAGTGATAGTTATGCCATAACCTGACAAGCCGATACGTTTTGCCGGATTATTAGTAATAAGACGTATGCTGGTAAGACCCAAATCAGCAAGAATTTGCGCGCCGATACCATAATCACGCAAATCAGGAGCAAAACCAAGCTTTACATTGGCTTCTACAGTATCAAGTCCTTGATCCTGCAGCGCATAGGCTCTAATTTTATTAGCAAGGCCAATTCCTCTACCCTCCTGACGCATATAGATAACAGCTCCGCAGCCTTCTTTCTCAATCATACGCAGGGCATTACCCAGCTGATCACCGCAGTCGCAGCGCAGGCTTCCCAGTGCATCACCAGTCAGACATTCAGAGTGCACACGCACCAGTACATTCTCTTTACCAGCAATATCACCTTTGACAATAGCAACATGACACAAATCATCCAAATCATTTTCATAAGCAATAATTCTGAAATTGCCGTATTTACTCGGCAAAGCAGCCTCTGCAGCTCTATGTACCATTTTTTCATGAGCTTTTCTGTATGCAACCAGGTCTGCCACAGTAATGAAAACTAAGTCATATTTACGCGCAAACTCAATTAAATCAGGAGTACGCGCCATGTGACCATCTTCATTCATAATCTCACAGCAAATACCTACAGGCTTCAAGCCGGCAAGGCGGCATAAATCTACAGTGGCTTCTGTATGGCCAGTGCGTACCAATACGCCGCCTTCTCGCGCACGCAATGGGAATACATGTCCAGGTCTGCGGAAATCTCCCGGCTGAGCATTTTCTTCAACACATTTTTTCATAGTAAACGCACGTTCATAGGCAGAAATACCGGTAGTTGTTTCTACATGGTCTATGGATACGGAAAATGCTGTTTCATGGTTATCAGTATTTCTGCTGACCATAGCTCCCAGCTGCAGCTTATCCATAATTTCACCAGCCGCAGGCATGCAGATAAGCCCGCGAGCTTCTTTTGCCATAAAGTTAATCGCTTCCGGCGTACAGAGCTCTGCCGCCATAATCAGATCGCCTTCGTTTTCACGGTCTTCATCATCTGTTACCAGTACCATTTTGCCAGCTTTAATGGCAGCAATAGCTTCTTCAATAGTATTATACTTGAATTTTTCTTCCACTTTTTTCACCTCTTATATAAATCCATTCTCCAGCAAAATATTTTTATCAAGCTGCTTTTCTGATTTTCCGTATGCACCAGTATTTAAAAGTCTTTCCACATATTTGCCGATGATATCTGTTTCCAGATTAACCTTATCACCTACACCTTTAAATCCCAACGTCGTTTCTTTAGCAGTATGAGGAATAATGGCTACAGAAAAGCTGCTGTCAGTAACTGCTGTTACCGTAAGACTTATCCCGTCAATAGCAATACTTCCTTTAGGCAGAATATATCGCAGCAGCCGTGCTTCAGCAGCTATTTCTACTACATTGGCAATACCTTCCGGTCTCCTGCTGATAATTGTACCCAGACCTTCCACATGTCCGCTTACAATATGTCCGTCTAAACCATCACATAAACGCAATGTTCGCTCCAAATTTACCTTATCACCGGCATGCAGACTACCTATATTCGTCAGGCGAACCGTTTCCGGCATCACATCAGCAGTAAAGGCAGAATCATGCATATCTACTACAGTAAGGCAGGCACCGTTGACAGCAACACTGTCACCAATTTTCAGATTCTGCATGACCTTTACTGCACTGACCGTAAGATGATACGACTCTCCTTGCCTGTCCAGCCGCTGCACTGTTCCCAGTTCAGCTACAAGTCCTGTAAACATTCAGCAGTCTCCTTTCTTTACAATACCAGTAATCATAATGTCTTTCCCCAACAGCTGCTGCTCAACATCATCTAACTGCCACCCGGAAGCGACCAGCCTACTTCCTACTCCGCCTATTGGTGATAAACTTTCCTTACCGCCAATCAGCTTAGGGGCAATAAAAGCATGTACTCTGTCCGCCAGCCCGCTGTCAAAAAAAGCTCCATGCACAGCACTGCCGCCTTCTACAAGCAAACTGGTGATATTAAGCTCGCTCAATTTTTGAACAACCTGCTCTATAGGTAAGCTGCCATCTTTTAATGGCAGTCTGATTACTTCAACATTCTTTTTTAGCTCTAAAGCATTCTGTTTTTGTTTATCCGCTTCTGCACCTGTAAAAATAATAGTTCGCGCCTCTTCATTAAGCACTTTAGCCTGTAAAGGTATTTTCAAACTGCTGTCCAATACAACACGTACAGGATTTTTACCGCTTACCATCCTTGTCGTCAGTTCAGGATCATCAGCCATCACTGTACCGATACCTACTAATACTGCGTCATGCTGCCGGCGCAGACGATGAGCAAAACGTCTTGCATCTTCTCCTGTTATCCATTTGGAGTCACCGGTGGACGTGGCTATCTTGCCATCCAATGTCATAGCATATTTTAAGGTTATAAAAGGTCTTTTTTTAGTAATCCAGCAGAAAAATCTTTCGTTTAATTTCTTAGCCTGCTGTTCACACATACCGCAGCTTACTTCTATACCGGCCTGACGTAAATACTCAAGACCTCGTCCGGCAACCAGCGGATTAGGGTCAAGACATGCTGCCACAACTTTCGCAACTCCTGCCTCTGCCAAAGCCTTGCAGCAAGGTCCGGTACGACCGTAATGAGAACATGGTTCCAAGGTAACGTAGGCAGTAGCCCCCTTAGCCAAATCACCTGCTGCCAGCAACGCATTTACCTCAGCATGAGCTTCACCAGCGCGATGATGATAGCCTTCACCCACAATAATGCCTCTCTCATCTACTAGCACGCAGCCTACCATTGGGTTAGGACTGGTATCACCTTCAGCTCTTTCAGCCAGTTTCAGCGCATGCAGCATATATTTTTCTTCATTCATAGTACTCACTCCGAAAAAATAAAACCGCATCCTTAACCTTTGAGCAAGAATGCGGTTTGAAACCATTTTCACCTTTTCTCATCCAGACTATACTGTCGGTACAGGAATCACACCTGTTCATGCCCGAAGGCTCGCGGACTATACCGCCGGTAGGGAATTGCACCCTGCCCCAAAGGTTAACGTTATGCAATTATCAGTTTAATTTTTCTTAATTTACAGCAAGAAAAATCTTTACCTATATTATATCTTTCTCAAGATATTTTTACAACGGCACAGACATAAAATTCACAGAAATTACATCTGTGTTCTTAGCCGCGCAAGCTGGCAATAGCCTGCGCTACATCTTCTGCTCCATACACATAAGAACCTGCAACTAAGATATTGGCACCAGCTGCAGTTACCAGCTTAGCCGTCTTATCATTAATACCGCCGTCAACCTGGATATCGACTACCAAATCGCGCTCTTTTATCATTTCTGCCAGACGACGTACTTTCGGCACCATGGTTTCAATAAAAGACTGTCCGCCAAAACCAGGATTTACTGTCATTAAAAGTACCATATCAACATAAGGAAGAATTTCTTCAACAGCAGCCAGCGGAGTAGCAGGATTAAGAGCAACACCAGCCTTCATATTGCCTGCCTTTATCTGCTGTATGCAGCGATGCAGATGCTTAGTTGCCTCTGCATGTACAACAATCTGGTCAGCTCCTGCCTTCTTAAAATCTTCAATATACTTTTCAGGATTTTCTACCATCAGATGACAGTCAAAAAATAAGTCAGTCACCTTTCTAATCTTTTGTACTACAGGAGCACCAAAAGTAAGGTTGGGGACGAACAAACCGTCCATAACGTCAATATGTACCCAGTCAGCTCCGGCTACTTCAATTTTCTTAATTTCATCTGCTAAAAACGCAAAATCAGCAGATAAAATGGAAGGTGCTATTTTAATCATAATTTTTTGCCCTCTCTTTCCTGAAAAGTCTTTATTTCCTGCAGAATATCTAAATAGGACTGATACCTGCTGTCAGCAATATCTCCCTGCTCTACAGCCTGTTTAACGCCGCAAACAGGCTCATGCGTATGTGTGCAGGGAGAAAATCTGCATCCGCCTTCAAACTCCGCAAATTCTCGGAATCCGTGTACCAAAGTTTTATCATCCAGCTCTTCTAACAGCAGGTTGCCAAAGCCGGGTGTGTCAGCAATATATCCTTTGTCAAAAGGCAAAAGCTGAGAAAAACGAGTAGTGTGCTTACCACGACCAATTTTTTCACTTACATTACCGGTTTGCAAACTTACTGTTGGGTCTATGGCATTAATAGTCGAAGATTTACCTACGCCGGAAGGTCCGCCAAAAGCACATATACAGCCTTCCAGACGTTTTTTTAACTCTTCTATACCCTTATTCTCACAGGCGGAAATGCAATATACCTCATAACCAATGGCCTGATAAACACTGCAAATCTTTTGTACCAATGTTTCATCAGCCAGGTCACACTTATTTAATACTAAAATAGCCGGTATCTTGGCAAGCTCAGCTAATGCCAGCAGTTTATCAGCCAGAAGAAAACTGAAATCAGGTGTAACACAGGCAAAAGTTACTACCAACAAATCAAGATTAGCAATAGTCGGACGCAGCAGAAAGTTTTTGCGCGGCAAAACCTTCTTAATCATACCTTCTTCGCCGTTACCAACCTCAAAGCTTACCATATCCCCTGTAACCAAGGAAAAACGATTTTGTTTCATCTTGCCTTTAACTTTACAGGTATAAATACAATCTTCTGCATTTACATAATAATAGCCGTTATAATTTTTTAAAACTCTGCCTTGCAATTCACTCACAAAGTTTTCTCCTCAATAAGTTTATTATCACAGTACAGCTGCACTTTGGCATTATCAGAAGCACTAATCTTCTGACGCAATCTTACGCCGCCTTTCTGAGAACCATCATAAATAAGGCGTCTTCCTCTGCTGTCAGTAACATAAATTTGTACATGCTGCTCCTGCGTTCCAGGAACAACAAAATCAACATAAACACTATCCATAGAATCACTGCCGCCAGAAGACAAAATAAGATTTACTTTTGCCCCCTCTGACAAATGACTTCCAGGTCCCGGATCTGTACTTAATACAGTATCCTTATCAGCCTGATTTTTAGTATAGCTGGTACTGCCAACAACTAATCCTTCTTTTTCCAGCAGCTGCTTAGCGATTGCCAATTTTTGTCCAACTACATTGGGTACTGTTTTCTCTCCTTCATTGACAACTAAATTGATTTTACTTCCTTTAGGAGCCTTATCCATTGCCTTAGGAAATTGTTCTAATACAATACCTACAGTTTTACTGCTATCAAACTTTTTAGTAATTTTACCGATCGCATAGCCTTCATCTTTAAGCAAGTTTTCTGCCTTAGATAAAGACATACCGATAATTTCAGGTACTGTTTTCAATTCAGCACCCTTACTGATAGTAAGATAAATAGTACTGCCCTGCTTGCGTTTTTCACCAGCCTTAGGAGACTGCTCCATAACTGTGCCGGGCTTCACAGCATTACCGTATCTTTCTTCCAGCTCAACTTCAAAACCTTTTTCTTCCAATGCCGCCTGTGCTTCAACAACAGTCATATTTACAACGTCAGGAACAGGCAGAACTTCGCGATTACGGTTAAAGATAAAATGAGCAATAACGGACAAAGCTACGACTGCCACAGTCATATAGACCAATATCTTGGTAAAATTCCATTTTTTCTTAGTCTTTTTTGCTCTGTTTAGCGGCATGTCATCAGCCTCCTGCTCCGGCAGTTCCTGCCTTGTTTCCTCTTGAACCTCTGTTTCAAATTCGCTGCTGGTACTGCGAACTGGCTTCATAATCATGGTAGCACCATAATCATCATTAGCAGTTTCTTTAGCTGCCGAATAACTGCTTTCAGTCACTACAGCCTGCATATCTTTTTTATATTCATCACTGCTGAAAGGATACAGCTTCATTTTTAAATCAAGCAAATCGCGGCGCAATTCGTCAGCATTCTGATATCTGTCTTCTGTCTTTTTAGCCAACGCCCGGTCAATAATATGCTGTAAACCTTCCGGCACCTCATCCATAAAATCACTTAAAGAAGGTACAGGTTTTTCAGCATGCATCATAGCTACAGAAACAGCTGTATTGCCTGTAAACGGAACCTGACCTGTCAGCATCTCAAACAGTACAACGCCCAGAGAATATACATCGCTGCTTGCAGTAATCTTACCACCTACTGCCTGCTCAGGAGAAATATAATGTACCGAACCCATAACAGCAGCAGTATATACAGTAGTCTGATTACTAATCATTTTGGCAATGCCAAAATCTGTAATTTTCGGATTAAGATATTTATCTATCAGGATATTCTGAGGTTTAATATCACAATGAATAATATTGCGGCTATGAGCATGCTGCAGTGCATCAGCCAAACGTACAGCAATTTCCAGCACTGCATTAAGCGGCAGCTTATGCTCTTTTAAGTATTCCTTAAGAGTTACGCCATCAACATATTCCATAATGATATACTGAATATCACCTTCGGATACAACATCATAAATATTGATTATATACGGGTGGATAAGACGCGCTGCAGATTTAGCTTCTCGGCGGAACTGCTCCAGAAGCTCTTTATCTGCCAGAAACTGATCACGGAGCATTTTAACAGCAACGTTCCTGTCCAGCAGATTATCATGTGCCAGAAAAACCTCTGCCATACCTCCGCTGCCTACAGGACGGATTATTTCATAACGGTTATTAAGTATCGTTTTATTCATCACAGCCATCCTCCTCAGCAGCTAAAGCAATCATAATAAAGGACACATTGTCACGCCCGCCATTTTCAAGTACCTTTGCAAGCAGCGTATCGGCTGCAGCAGCCAAATCATTCTGTTCCAGTACATCAGCAATCTCATTGTCACGCAGCATATCAGACAAACCATCACTGCATAACAGCAGTATATCGCCTGCTTCTACAGCAAAGTGGATAATATCTGTCCTGATATGTTCCTCGGCACCTATTGCCTGCAGCAGCATATTTTTTTGCGGATGGGAAAAAGCTTCTTTGTCAGTCAGTTTACCTTTCGCTACCAAATCAGCTACATAAGAATGATCCTGCGTAACCTGACTAAGCGCCCTGTTGCGGAATAAATACAGCCTGCTGTCACCTACATGAGCTGCATAAGCCGTGTCATCACCAGGCAGGTACAACGCTGTCAGCGTAGTTCCCATCCCGGCATAAGACTGGTTTTTAGCAGACATAAGGCAAATATGCTCATTAGCCTTATCAAAAGCATCAGCAAGTATCTTTTCTACATCAGCGTCCTGCTCGTGACGCAGTTTATAAGTAGCAAGTTCAAAAGCTTTCAAGGTTGCCCTGCTGGCAATCTCTCCTGCAGCATACCCACCCATACCGTCTGCTACAGCAAACAGATATGGTTCCCTGATAAGCAGGGAGTCTTCGTTATTACTGCGTACCATCCCAACATGAGTCTTACTTATTACAGTTATTTTCATAAGCTTTCCTCTGCTCCTCCGCAAATTTAGCCCGCAGCTGGCCGCAGGCAGCATCAATATCCTTACCCATTTCTTTGCGTACCGTCGCGTTAATTCTGTTCTTCTGCAAAACACGTAAAAAACGTTCTATAACAGCAGCAGACGGACGCGCAAAACCTTTTTCCACAACAGGATTAGCAGGAATCAGATTTACTGATGCATGTTTAAATCGCAGGCAATTACTTAAAAGCTCTGCATCCTCTGCACTGTCGTTCATATTCTTCAGCAGAATATATTCATAGGTTACCTGACGCCCGCTTTTTACAGCATATCTTTCTGCTGCAGCAATAACATCAATAAAATTAAAACCTTTATTTACCGGCATCAGCTGCGTACGCAAATCATTTTTTACTGCATGCAGTGAAATAGCAAGACTGATTGGACGAGCATCTGTTATCATCCTCTCAATCCCCGGAATAATACCACAGGTAGATACAGTCATGCTACGGTAACTCATATGACAAGTGTCTTCGCGATGCAGAAAATCAAGAGCACCCATAACATTGTCATAGTTGAGCATCGGTTCACCGCTGCCCATAACAACTACACGGGAAACCATAGCTTCCTTGCTGCGCAATCTATTATTAAACAGATAAACTTGCGCAATTATTTCTGCTGCCGTCAGATTGCGTATACAGCCATTTAAACCACTGGCACAGAACGCACAGTGCATATCACATCCTACCTGACTTGATACACACACACTGTAGCCATAATCGTGACGCATCAGAACAGTTTCCACAGAATTTCCATCCGGAAGTTCCAAAAGCAGCTTGCTTGTCAGCCCGTCAGCAGAGTCCTGTTCCCGCAAGATTTTAATACTTGCCGGTAAGATAGTAAAATTCTCTGCTAAAACAGCCATATCCGCTTTACTGATATTATGCATTTGAGAAAAATCAAATACAGATTTCTGATAAAGCCATTGAAAAACCTGCTTAGCTCTGAATTTTTTTATACCGTGCTGAACAAACAGCTCCTGTAATGCTTCACTTGTCAGTCCAAAAATTTCTGTCTTACTCATGGCTCTCCTGCTCTTTACGTTTCAATGCACAGATATAAAACCCATCAATACCATCAACCTGCGGCAATAACTGTAATTCTTTTACAGTTTCCCCACTCACAGGATGTTTAAATCCAGCATATTCCCATGCACTGTTAGCATCTAAAAATGCTTTAACCAGATAATGATTTTCTGCCGGTTCAATAGTACAGGTACTGTATACTAACAGACCACCTTTTTTTACATATTTAGCTGCATTATTCAAAATCTGCAGCTGTAAAGGCGGAAAAATCTTTAAATCCACTTTCTTCTTGCGCCATCTTGCTTCGGCGCGCCGCCTTAATACACCTAGCCCTGAACATGGAGCATCTACCAATACCTTATCAGCAGAACTTGCCAGCTCAGGCATAAATACTGTAGCATCCATCAGCTGTGGTTTAATAATATTAATACCAAGCCGTGCAGCATTATCCTCAATCAGCTTAAGCTTATGTTCATGAATATCTCCTGCCAGAATGCTGCCCTGATTGTCCATTAATTGGGCCATATGCGTTGTCTTGCCGCCTGGCGCACTGCATAAATCAATAACATTTTCTCCAGGCTGCGGAGCTATTACTCTTCCCACCAGCATGGAACTTTCATCCTGCACATAAAATTTATCATGCAATTTACTCATGACACTGTTTAAAGCAGGCATTTTACTGCAGATAATTCCGTCAGCACTCCATAAGGATTCCTGTACTTCTGCACCAAGCTGCTGCAAATCTTGCATCAGTGTTTCTCTGTCAGTTACTAAAGTATTGACACGCAAACACATCGGTGCAGGCGTATTATTAAAAACACACAGCTTCTCGGTAGCCTCGCTGCCTAACTGACCAAGCCATCTTTTTACCAGCCAGCTCGGATGGCAAAACTTTAAGGACAAATATCCTGCCTCATCATCTTCACGAACAGGCAGCTTAATACTCTCCAGCTTACGCAGTAAGCCGCGCAGCACACCGTTAACAAACTTGGCAGAACCTTCATGGCTATACCTGCGAGCTAATTTTACAGCTTCATTGCAGGCAGCTGCTGCGGGAATACGCTCCAAATAAAGAAGCTGGAAAGCACTTATCCGCAGTACAGACAAAATCATCGGCTCTATTTTACCCAGCGGACGAGTTAAGCACTGCTGCAGATACCAGTCAATAGTTCCGGAAGCTTTTACTGTTCCATAAACCAGTTCTGTAAAAAATTTACGTTCCTGCTCTTCCATAACATGTTTACGCAGGAAGTTATTAACAGCAATATTAGTATAAGCACCCTCCGCAAGTATCTGATTAACAACGTCTGCCGCAGCAGATCTCGCTGTAATTATTTCTTTATTTTTCTTTGGCATTAGCATCCTCTTCATCTAAAAAAGCTAAAATAGCCGCTTCTAATTTTTTAATATCAACACGTGTATTAAAGCACGGTCCAAAAGGTCTTTCGTTAAGTACACCCAATACCGGCAGCGGAAAAACATCCTGAATACCACTGGTAAGATCTCGCTCACAGGCTACTGCCACAATGGCTTTCGGACGTATCTGCATTACCATCTGCCTTGCCAGTGTACCGCCTGTAGCCACTGCCAGATGACAGCCATATTTATGCGCCAGACCAAGCATTGCTCCAACGCTGCAGCGGCCGCACTGGTGGCAGTTTTCCACATTCCTTGTAATCTTAAATCCGCAGGTATCAAGCTGAATACAATGAGGTGTAAGAATCATAATTCTGTCAGCCGGAACCTTTACCTTGTGCTGCAAAACAAGATTATTACTTACTTCAATAAAGGACTGTTCAATTTTTGCTCTGGGAATATTAAATATCCTGCCTAAAACTACAGCAAAGGGAAATAAGATATTAATAGCTTTCCAAGCCCCAAAATAAAATATTTTAACGATAGGTATACCAAGCAGAGCCATCACAATGCCAAATACACCGGTAAGCATCAGTAAAACTATTGCTACACCGATAACTCCCATAACTATCGGCAAAAGATAATGTATTTCTGACAGTCCAGGAACAGTCACCTTCCAGACAACATAAATCATCAGCGCTCCCAAAAGAGCGCTGATAGAAGTTAACGACATAAATATACGTTTCTTAGGTTTAAATACTGATTCATTCATCAGAAAACTACTCCTCACCCAAAACGTCTCCTGCATGCACGCCGCGTCCATTGCAGAAAACCTGTGCACTCATGCGCTTTTTGGACTCCGGCTGCACTTCCAGTATTTCCAATGCATCACTGCCGCAGGCAACCACAAAACTTTTCTTACCAACAGACACAACAGTACCTGCAGGTGCTGCTTCGGCAGTAACTACTTTGGAACTCCATATTTTAAGATTTTTGCCATCCGGCAGTTTAGTAAAAGCACCGGGGGCAGGATTAAAACCACGAATCAGATTATGTATCTCAGCAGCAGATTTCTGCCAGTCTATTTTCTCCATACTGCGCTGTAATAATGAAGCATACGTAGCCTCGGAAGCTTCCTGCTTTTGTGCCTGTACAGTAACATCTGCAATACTTTCAATAGTTTCAAGAAGCAGCTGCGCACCCTTTTCTTTAAGTTCGTCATGCAGCTCGCCCATAGTCATTTCTTCTCCGATAGGTACAACTACTTTTGCTAACATATCACCTGTATCCATGCCGATATCCATCTGCATAATGGTTACACCGGACTCTTTTTCGCCATTTAAAATAGCGTAATGAATGGGCGCTGCTCCGCGATATTTTGGCAGCAGAGAAGCATGTACATTAATGCAGCCATATTTCGGCAAATCAAGAATCTCCTGGGAAAGCAGCTGTCCAAAAGCCGCTACAACAATCAGCTCCGGCTGCATATCACGCAAAATCTGAACAAATTCAGGCGTTTTTACCCTCTGCGGCTGATAAACAGTATAACCCTTAGACAAAGCATATTCTTTGACCGGTGTCATCAGCATCTGTCTGCCGCGTCCTTTCGGTCTGTCCGGCTGAGTAACAACACCAACTATTTCATGTTTGCCGGATTCAGCTAATGCCATCAAACTGCCCACAGCAAAATCCGGTGTTCCCATAAATACTATACGCATTCTTTCACCCACATTATCTTACTCAATCATTTTTTCTTTCGGCTTCGGCATAATGCTTTTAGCCTTATCAATAAACAATACACCATCCAAATGGTCAAGCTCATGCTGTACAGCAATGGCCAGAAGACCATCAGTCTGCAGCAGCATACGCTTGCCATTACGGTCAGTAAATTCACATTCTACATATTCAGCTCTTTCTACTTCGCCTTCATAATCAGGCACAGACAGGCAGCCCTCGCCGCCAATTACACTGCCTTCTTTTTTCACAATAACAGGATTAATCATTTCAATTAAACCTTCACCGACATCAATTACTACGATACGTTTAGAAACACCAACCTGCGGCGCAGCCAAACCTACACCATCAGCAGCATACATAGTTTCTGCCATATCTTTTAAAAATCTCTGCAATTTTTTATCTATCTTTTTGACCTCTTCGGCCTGCATGCGCAGGACGGGATTGCCTGCTACAACAATATCTAACTTAGACAAAATAAGCCTCCCAAAATTTAAATTTCGTAAATTATATTATAACACAAAAAGTTATTTCTTATCAAATAACGCTTAAAGGGTCAACATCAAAATAAAGGTTGCGCATCTCTTTAAACTCACTGTTCAAAAGTGCATCTTTCACCGGCTGTAAATTTTTGGCTTTAACTAAAATATTAAAACGATACAGATCGCGTACCTTGGCAACCAGCGCCGGAAATGGTCCTAATATCAATACATCCTGCAATTGATTCTGCAGCTGCAGGCTTTGCAGATAATTTACCGTTCTCTGCGCCAGCGTCAGCGCCGCTTCTTCTTTTTCATCCCACACAGTCATTTTCAACATCTGCGCAAACGGAGGATAAAAAAGTTCTTTTCTGTCTGCCAATTCTCTTGCTGCAAAGGCTTCATAATCCTGTCGAGCTGCTAAGCGTATAATCTGATTATCCGCATCGTAAGCCTGAAAGATTACATGTCCCTGCCTGCTGCCTCGCCCAGCTCGCCCTGCCGCCTGAGTCAGCAGCGAAAAAGTACGTTCTGATGCGCGAAAATCCGGTAAATTAAGCATACTATCAGCAGATAAAACACCTACTAAGGTAACATTAGGAATATCGTGTCCTTTCGCTACCATCTGTGTACCTATAAGAACATTATACTCTCCCTTAGAAAACCTGCTGAGAATATCTGCATGAGCAAATTTGGCTACAGTCGAATCCTGATCCATACGCAGTACTTGTACTTCCGGCAGCGCCATAATTTCCTGTTCCGCTTTCTGCGTACCGGTGCCAAAAAATTTTATTCTCTTACTGTGACAGGAAGGACATTCCGTCGGTATCGGCATTGTGTTGCCGCAATAATGGCAGCGCATATCTTCATTACTGCTGTGATAAACCATTGCTACAGAGCAATGAGGACAAACTATGGACATACCACAGTCACGGCACATCACAAAAGTTGAAAAACCTCTTCTATTGAGCAACACTATAGCCTGTTCACCATCTGCAGCAGTATTAACCAGTGCCTGTTTCAGCTGGCGCGATAAAACACTGAAATTTCTCTGCTGCAGTTCTTCACGCATATCAACTATCTCTGCCTTGGGCAGCTCACTGCCGTTAGCACGCTTAGTCAAGCGCAGATGAATATATTCTCCTGCACATGCTTTCTGATATGTCTCTATATCCGGTGTCGCACTGCCTAAAATCAGTACAGACCCTGTATTATGACACCGCTGCAAAGCTACATTACGTGCATGATAATTAGGTCTTTCTTCCTGTTTATAACTGCTCTCATGCTCTTCGTCTATTATTACAAGGCCTAAATTGGCAAAAGGTGCAAATACAGCACTGCGCACACCAATCAAAACTCTTGCCTGCTCTGCACGCATTTTATACCATACATCACCGCGCTCATTTTGTGATAACTTACTGTGAGCAACTGCAACTGCATCACCAAACCAAGCCTGGAACCTTTTTACCAGCTGAGCAGTTAAGGCAATTTCCGGCACCAATACTAATACCTGTTTGCCTTGGCTTAACGCTTGCTGTGCTGCACGCAGGTATATTTCCGTCTTACCGCTGCCGGTAATTCCCTGCAAAAGAAAAGTACTGCCGCTGCCTTGTGCCAAAGCAGAGTGAATCTTTTCTAATGCAGCTGCCTGTTCGTCGGTCAGCTGTAAACTTTCTCCCTGCGTCAGTTCATTCGTATAACTGTTTCGCAGTACCCGTTTTTTCCCTTCGTCCAATAAACCTTTTGTCAATAATGTTTTTACCGTACTTTTACTTATCTGTCTTGCTTCTGCTTCCTGCATGGATAGCCAAGCATTATCCGCAAAAATACGTAAAGCTTCCAGCTGCCGCTGCAAAACTTTTTTCTCACTGCCATACATTAAAAATTCTCTGCCGGCTGCATTTATTTTATAAGCTAAAACACTTTTTTCTTTCAGTCTTTCCTCATATCGATAATAAAGCAGTTTTCCCGTTGCATCCTTAACTGCCTGTCGTTTTATGCTCGTCTTTCCGGGAACAAAAAGACGCATTGCCTCTGCTAAGGAGCACATATAATACTCTGACAACCATTTGGCCGTAGCCAGCATTTCATCATCAAACCACGGCTTATCACCAAGCACTGCTTCTACTGCTTTAAGCTGCTCAATATTTACCGGCACGGAGCGACGTCTGACGATAAAACCTTCTGTTTTCTGCGCACCAAAAGGCACAACAACCCTCCAGCCGCTGTCAAGAAAATTCATCGCTTCCGGCACACTATAGGTAAACTGCTTAAACAGGCTCTTTACCGGCAAATTTATAGCAACATCAACGCAGAACATAGCTCCTCCAAAATACTTATTCTATGTATAATATTCTCTTTAATTAACAGAAATCCTGTTAGCAGAATACTTTTGCAAGCAAAAAGCCGACACCAAAAAGGTGTCGGCTAATAAACGATATAAGATTACAGACCAGCCTGTTCTTTTAAAGCTGCTGCTTTATCAGTATGTTCCCAAGGTAAATCTACATCAGTACGGCCAAAATGTCCGTAAGCTGCAGTTTGTTTGTAAATAGGACGCAGCAAGTCAAGCTCTTTAATAATGCCATTAGGACTCAGAGAGAAATTCTTCTTAACCAATTCAGCAATTTTCTCTTCATCAATTTTTGCTGTACCAAAGGTTTCTACCAGCACGGAAACAGGCTGCGCTACACCGATAGCATAAGCCAGCTGAATTTCGCACTTGTCAGCAAGACCTGCAGCAACGATGTTTTTAGCAACATAACGTGCTGCATAAGCTGCACTGCGGTCAACCTTAGAAGGATCTTTACCGGAGAAAGCACCGCCGCCATGACGAGCCATACCGCCATAGGTATCAACAATAATTTTGCGGCCTGTTAAACCGGAGTCACCTTGCGGTCCACCGATAACGAATCTGCCAGTCGGATTAATATAATATTTAGTAGCATCATCAAGCATATCAGCAGGAACAACCGGTTTAATAACCTGTTCGATAATATCTTTTCTGATTTGTTCATTGGTAATTTCCGGTGCATGCTGAGAAGAAATTACTATGGTATCGATACGTACAGGTTTGCCATCTTCATATTCAACAGTTACCTGAGTTTTTCCATCCGGACGCAGATATGGCAGTACACCGGTCTTACGTACTTCAGTAAGTCTCAAAGCAAGTTTGTTAGCCAAATAAGCCGGCATCGGCATATAGCTTTCAGTTTCATTGGTAGCATAACCAAACATCATGCCTTGGTCACCAGCACCAATTTCTTCTTCAGCAGCATTGCCTTCCTTTGCTTCCAGCGCTTTGTCTACGCCCATAGCAATATCAGGAGACTGTTCATCAATAGATACCAAAACGCCGCAGGTGTTGCCGTCAAAGCCGTATTTAGCACGGTCATAACCAATGTTGATAACGGTATCACGAGCAATCTTCGGAATGTCTACATAGCATTGAGTAGAAATTTCACCTACTACATGAATCTGACCGGTAGTTACCACAGTTTCACAAGCAACACGGCCTTTAGGATCTTTGCTCAAAATAGCGTCTAATACAGCATCAGAAATCTGGTCTGCTATTTTATCAGGATGTCCTTCAGTAACAGACTCGGAAGTAAATAATTTTCTCATAAAATAAGGCTCCTCTCGTTTTCTTTCATAAAAAAGGCGTTCTCATACGAGAACGCCACTACTACATATAGCATTCTCATCTTACGATTACTCGCAGGACTTAGCACCGTTTACAGCAGTTACTCTGCAATGGTTGCTGCGGTTTCACAGGGCCATTCCCTCCGCCGCTCTTGATGAGTAGTATTTATTTTTCTTGCTTATTATAATCTACATTATGCAAATTAGCAATAGTTATATGTAAAATATTACAATTTAAACACAATTCTTATTTACTGTTTTTTAATTGCATAACAGTATCAAGCAGCTTTGCTGCTACCTCTGTTTTAGGCATCTGTTCCAAAGAACATACTTTGCCATCCGGGAAAAGGAATTTTACGATGTTGGTGTCAGCATTAAAGCCTGCACCTGCTGCCGTTACATCATTAGCAACAATCATATCAAGATTCTTCTTAACAACCTTTTCTCTGGCATTCTCTAGCAGATTTTGCGTTTCAGCAGCAAATCCTACTAAAATCTGATGTTTTTTACGGCTGCCCAATTCCTTAAGAATATCAGGATTCTTGTCCATGACAACAGTGAGTGCATCATCTGTTTTCTTCTTAATTTTTTGGTCTGCCACATCATGTGGACGGTAATCAGCTACAGCAGCAGCTTTGATTACTATGTCTACACTGTCATAAGCTTTTAAGCAGGCATCCAGCATTTCAGCAGTTGTTTCTACCTTACATGCCTTAACATTAGGAGGCACAGCTAAAGCAGAAGGACCTGTAACAAGCAGTACATCCGCGCCACGCTCTGCAGCAGCCTGAGCTATAGCATAACCCATCTTACCGCTGGAACGATTACCAACAAAACGCACCGGGTCAATAGGTTCTCTTGTACCGGCTGCAGTAACCAGCACCTTTAAACCGCACATATCACCTTCACGTTTTGCAATAAATTCTTTAATAAAGTCAACAATCTGCTGTGGTTCAGGCAGTCTTCCTGCTCCGGAAGTACCACATGCCAGCATGCCAACTGCCGGAGGCATTACAGTTATGCCTCTCTGCTGCAATTTGGCAATATTTTCCTGGGTAGCAGGATTTTCATACATACCAGTATTCATAGCCGGGCAGACAATTATCGGAGCCTGCGCAGCCAGCAGCGTCGTAGACAATAAGTCATCAGCAATACCGCAGACCATCTTGGCAAGAATATTGGCCGTAGCAGGTGCTACAACAAAAACATCAGCCCAATTTGCTAACGCAATATGTTCGACATTAAACTCCTGATTGCTTTCCCACATGGATACGGCAACCTTATTACCGCTGATTTCCTTAAATGTAAGCGGAGTTACAAATTCCTGTGCGTGTTCAGTCATTACTACACGCACTTCTGCACCCTGTTTGCGCAGACGGCTTACAAGATCAACCGCCTTATAAACAGCAATACCACCGGTAACACCTAAAACAATCTTCTTACCTTTCAGCAAAATTGCTTCCTCCCGTTAATTAAACGTTCTTAGTACGTTCGTAAGTAATTACGTCTTTGGAAATTTCTTTCAGTGCAGTACTTACTTCCTTTTCAGCAGCATTTACACCCGGAACAGTAAGCTCACGAGCACGTTTTGCAGCCAAAATAACTAAAGTATATTTGCTGTCGACTTTTTCAGCCAAATAATCGATGGACGGATTAACCATAGACATGATTTAGTCACTCCTTCTCTGTATTCTTCTTATTTTTGCATATCTTATCAACAATAAAATAGGTTCTGGCAACACGGTATCTTTCAGCATCCATGATTGTCAAAATCTTATTAGCAGCCTTTTCTACAATGTCATTAACAATAATATAGTCGTATTCAGCCGCATAGGTTAATTCACTGGCAGCAGAAGCCATCCTGCGTTTGATAACATCCTCACTGTCAGTACCGCGTTTATAAATTCTTGCAGACAGTTCATCTAAAGACGGCGGCACGATAAACACAAATACACCCTCGGGGAAACGCTGCTTAATCTGCAGTGCCCCCTGGATATCAATCTCCAGCAGTACATCCTTGCCTGCATTAAGCAAATCCATGACATACTGTCTGGGTGTACCATAATAATTGCCGTAAACTTCTGCATATTCCAGCAATTCGTCAGCAGCAATCATTTCTTTTACCTGCTCAACAGTTTTAAAAAAATAATTAACACCGTCTACTTCGCCTACACGCGGCTGGCGGGTAGTTACTGATACAGAATAACCCAAGTCCGGCAGCTTTTCGCGCAGCAGCTGGCAAATAGTACCCTTGCCTGCTCCAGACGGGCCAGATACAACAAGCAGGACTCCCTGCGGTTTTACAGTTTTTTCCATTTTCTTCCCTGCCTATTCTTCATCTTCGTCGTCAGTTTGAATCAAACGATTAGCAACAGTTTCCGGCTGTACAGCAGAAAGTATAATATGACCACTGTCAGTAACAACCACAGCACGGGTACGTCTGCCGTAAGTAGCATCAATCAGCATACCTTTGTCACGTGCTTCCTGAATAATACGTTTGATAGGAGCGGATTCCGGACTGATAATGGAAATAATCCGGTTGGCCGCTACAATATTGCCGAAGCCGATATTTATAAGCTTAATGTCCATTAAACCGCTGACCTCCTGCTATTCAATATTCTGAATCTGTTCTCTGATTTTTTCTATTTCAGCCTTAATTTCTACTACTATCTGCGCTAAGGTATAATCATTAGCCTTGGAAGCAATAGTATTGGCTTCACGATTAAATTCCTGAATCAAAAAGTCAAGTTTACGTCCTACCGGCTGATCTGACGCAATAATCTGTTTAAACTGTTTGATATGGCTCTTTAATCTTACGATTTCTTCGGTGATGCTGGCACGGTCAGCAAATACAGCAACTTCCTGCAAAATTCTTTCCGGTTCTACAGTAATATTATGCTCTGCCAGAAGGCCATTCAATCTTTCAGTAAGCTTTGCCTGATATTCTGCAACAACCTGCGGAGAACGCTGTTCAATAAGCGCCAGTTTTTCAGCAATCAAGTCGGCACGATAAATAAAGTCGCCGTAAATGTTGCCGCCTTCTACAGTACGCATCTTAACCAGATTATCTACTGCCATGGAAACAGCAGCTTCAACCTTCGGCCACACACTTTCTACATCAAAAAAGCCTTCCTTAACATTGATAACATCCTGACAGCGTGCCAGATACATTACCTCAGCAGCAGTATTGATGCCGATATCATTTACACCAATAGAAGCCCCAATTTCCTGCAAAGCCTGATGATAGGCAGCAGCCAGCTTCTTATCCACCTTTAAAGTACAGTTTTCACTGCTGGTATAATCAGCATTTATATACACGTCAATACGTCCACGATTTACCGTTTTCAGGATAGTCTTGCGGATTTTATCCTCCAGTGGATTTAAAAAGCGCGGCAACCTGATGGATACTTCGTTGTAACGATGGTTGACAGTTTTCATCTCTACCGTAATGGAAAAATCATTATCTTCATACTCACCGCGCCCAAAGCCGGTCATACTTTTCAGCACAGAACGCCTCCTAACTCTTGCTTAAGGAAATTTTACTATACTAACAAAAATAAGCTTCACTTATCTTGAACATTTATTATAGCATATTTTTCGGCTTTTTTCAGCGTTTTTCCAAATTTAACGCGAAATTTCTTCTCCGCTTATTAAAAATACGCCTAACTTATGCCCATATTTTCAGCAGCTTTGCTATAATATAGACATCATAATAAAGGAGTTTACCATGAACTTAGAAGGTCTTACACTAAAACTACTCACAGATTATTTAAATAAAAATCTTTTAGGCAGTAAAATCTATAAAATCTCTATGCCAACACCACATTCACTGCTGCTTTTAGTAAAACGTGAGCGTTCTACAGCAGCAGTTTTAGCAGATCTTGGCGGCTGCGGCCCTGTCATCTATCTTCCCGATAAACTGCCGGAAAATCCTGATACACCACCGGCTTTCTGCATGCTGCTGCGTAAGCATCTGGAAGAAGGACGCATTAACAGGATTACACAAAGCGGGCTGGACCGCGTTATTACTTTTGAAGTAGATATGTTAGGCGCCAGCAGCAAAATTATTACTAAAAAAATTATCTTTGAGCTGACAGGCAAAAACAGCAATATCATTCTTGTACAGGATAATATTATTTTGGACGCTTTAAGACATGTTAATGCTCAGCAAAGCAGTTATCGTACTATCTTACCCGGCAAAGAATATGTTTCACCCCCACCCCAGGAAGGACTTAATCTTCTTGAAGTCGACCCCGCAGCCATTACTGCACAAATCACTGCGATTCCAGCAGCTAACATTCTCAAGGCCTTAATCAGCGGCACTACCGGCATCGGCAAAAGTACTGCACTTGCCTTGCTGCAGACTGCAGATATACTGCCTAATCAAGTAGCCTTGGAAAATGCTGAAAAAAACAATCTTACAAAGCAAATAACTTTATTACAGCATAATATGCAGCACCAAGAAAAGGTTTATGCTGTTATCGGCAAAACCAATCAGGTCAAAACGCTCCTTGTTATGCCTCCCGTGCAGCCGGAAGCAGGAACTCATATCAAAGAATTTGCCTGCATTAATAATGCTGTAAATTTTGCTGCTGCTTTAAAGCCAATCCAGCTGCCTAAACATGAACAGCTGCAAAAAATAACAACAGCAGAAATTTCCCGCCAAAAGAAAAAACTGCTTGCACTGCAAAACGATTTGGACAAAGCACAAAATGCCGAAGAACAAAAAATCTATGCCGATACTCTCATGGCAAATATCTACCAGATAAAAAAAGGACAAGCTAAAGCCAGCCTGTATAATATCTACGACAACAGCCTCGTGGAAATAGCTCTTTCCCCAGAGTTGACTGCAGTTGAAAACGCCCAGGCTTATTATAAGCGCTACAACAAATATAAACGCGCGCAAACAGAACTATGCCAGCAAATTATTGCTACAGAAGATTTACTGCAATATCTCGGCAGTATAGAAGCTTCATTGCTGACAGCAGTAACTAAGACTGAAATAGAAGAAATTTCTCAGGAGCTTACTGCAGCTGGCCTCATACGTGATAACAAAAAGAAAAATAAGCTGTCAGCAGCTAAACCACAGCCCTTACAGCTGCGTATTAGTGATGACAGCACTGTCTATATAGGTAAAAATAACCGCCAAAACGATTATGTTACTTTCACTATCGGTGGTCCCAATGATTTATGGTTCCATACCAAAGACATACCTGGCTCACATGTTATCTTAAAAACATCATTGCCGCAGCCTGCAGAGCAGGACATTGATATTGCTGTCCAGCTGGCTGCTTATTTCAGCAAAGCTCGCAGCAGCAGCAATATTCCTGTAGACTGCACGCAACGCCGTTTTGTTAAAAAGCCCAGCGGCAGCAAACCCGGTTTTGTTATTTTTACCAATCAAAAAACTTATTTTACTAATCCAGATGAAACAAAAATCAACCAAATACTGGAAAATAAAACTTTATAACAGCTTTTTAGCAAGTATACCCAGATATTCGTGCAGAGCAAGATAACTTACGGTCAAAGCATCCAGCTGCGGCACAAAGCTGAAAATATTTACGTTAATGTATTCACTGCTTTGATAATCGCAGGGATACGGCAGAAAAGTAAAATAGGAGTCTATATTTTGACTTTCAAAATTCAGCAGACTGCGCTGCATATGAAACGCAGATGTAACAAGAACGATTTTTTTTAAACCACGTTCACGGCATATAGCTAAGGCATTAACAGCATTTTCTTCAGTATTTCTGGCTTGATCTTCTATCAGAATCATCTCTTTTGGCACATTCAAATTAAGTAATATATTTCTGCTGATACGTGCTTCATTGCCGGATACTGCAAAAACTTGTCCGCCTGTTACGAGAAGTGGTATCTGCATTCTTTTCTGCAGCTGCGCTGCCGTAAGCAAACGATTGGCAGAAAAGCCACCTAACTCGCCTTCACTGCACAATACGCTACCTCTTGCAGATGCTCCTCCGCCTAATACTAAGATTACATCAGCCTGCTCTATTTGCGCCGCATGAATATTTTCCAATGGCCGCATCAGCAGACCTGAAACTAAGTTAGTAGATAATAAATACAATACTGCTGTTATAGCTGCAGCTAAATAACGTCCTCGCTGTTTATAATAAAATAAATACGCCGATAAAAATAACAACAGCACTATAAAGATACCCGGAGGCAGCAATAAGGCAGCAATTATTTTCTGTACATAAAGCATAAAAGTTACCTCCTTTTTTACCCAGATATTAACGTCAATCTGTATTCCTGTCAATAAGTAAAAAATTCTGAAACAGAAAAAAATCCGCCAGTAAATACTGGCGGATTTTTTTATTCACTTATTGAAATTCTACTTTTAAATGCTGACGTTCAGGCATCCTTTTAAATTTATACTTAGGATAACCTAACATCAAAGTACCAACAATCTTATGCTTAGGCGGCACATTAACCAAATCAAGCAATGGCTGGTAACCGGCAATACCACAGGATTGAATAAAGCCTGCAATAGTAGTACCAAGCCCAATAGTTGGAGCAAATAACTCTGCATAGGCCCAGCACTGTTCTGCATTGCTTACACCTGTAACATTCAGTCTTCTTGCCAAAGCAAACACTAAAACCGGTGCATGACGGGCAATAATATCCTGTCCACGCTCGCGATAAGCACGCAGTACTGTCATAAAATAACGTTTATTTTCAGTACCGGCAGCAACTTCTTCATCCATCCAATCAGCTACGGCATCAGCAATAGCTTTTATTTTTTCTTTATCTCTGATGACGATATAATACATACCCTGAGAATTACCGGCAGTAGGTGCATAACGGCAAATATCTAAAAGTCGGGTAATTTCTTCTTCGGTAGGTATTGCATCCTTAAAAGTACGCACACTTCTGCGCATACGCAAAAACTCATAAGCAGTATCCGCAGCAAGTACAGGCATAGTAACAGGGCGCTGTTTTTCCAGTGGAGTATATTTATTATCCAAAGCGCCAACCGGACAAATAGCAACACAATGACCGCAGCTCATGCAGCCACGATCAAAATGACATTCCGGACCGTTCTCTCCCATTGTAAGGATACAAGACGGACAGCTCTCTACACAAATACCGCACTTTAAACATTTTTCCTGATTAACCTGTAATAAATCCACTTAAAACACCTCAGTCTTCAAAACAAATAAATTCCAGCCCGCTGAAATCCGTCATATAACGGGCATCCTTATAGGCCTTGGAAATAAGCTTCTTATCTCCTTTTTCCACACCTTCCGCATTAGCCAGGCCCAGATATGCACATGCTGATTGGGCATTAAAATTTTTAGCCTGTTCCAAAAGAGCAGTTTTATCAGCATCGCTGATTTTGCCTTTATTCGGATATATATCTGTAGAAGCTATAATAAATGTCAGCTGTTCACCGCTTTTCGCAACAACATGCGGCAGGCTTCTTTTATCCGGCTGGGCAAAATCAATCTCATATCCCTTATTTTCCAGATATTGAATCAGTACCTGCAGTCCGAATTCATGAATTTCTTGTTCACTCATTAGCTCTCTGCTCATTATTACACTCCCATTACTTCATAATATTATTTTAAACATATCTGACTATTCAGTCAACATTCTCTTTCTCATAAAAAGAAACCCATTGGTATAGAAGCATCTATCCTCTGGGTTCTTTAAACTATAAGATTATTCCTCACCTATTACAAGCACCTCGGGCTGTAAATACACACCATGAGCTGCCATAACACGATCCTGAACATCCTTAATCAGCTGCAACACATCTGCAGCAGTAGCATTACCTATATTAACAACAAAACCGGCATGCTTTTCAGAAACTTGTGCACCGCCTACCGTATAACCTTTAAGCCCGGTCTGGTCAATAAGCGTTCCGGCAAAATATCCCGGCGGACGTTTAAACATACTGCCTGCACTGGGTAGTTCAAGAGGCTGCTTGCTGATACGACGCTGACTGAAATCATCCATCTTGGCATAAATATCACTCTGTTCAACCTTTTTTAAAGTAACAGTTACAGATGTCACAATAAGTCCGCTATTTTGCAGCGCAGTCTTTCTATAGGCAAATTGCAAGTTATCCGCTGATAAAACAGTAACTTTACCTGCTGCATCCATTACTCTAACTGATGTTACTACATTAGCCATTTCACCATCATAGGCACCTGCATTCATATATACTGCACCGCCGATACTGCCAGGAATACCTACAGCGAACTCCATACCAGTAAAAGAATTTTCTGCGGCCTTTCTGGATGCCAGTGCCAGTGAAACACCACTGCCAAAAGTAATACCGTTTTCTTCAGCTTTGATTTCGTTCAGCATATTTCCCAGCTTGATTACCAACCCGCGAATACCTTTATCACGAACAAGCAGATTGGAGCCATTACCAATCAAAGTTACGGGAATATTATTGGCAGCAGCTTTTTGCAGCAAATTGCACAGCTCAGTTTCATTTTTAGGCATAGCCATCATATCTGCCGGACCGCCGATACGGAATGATGTATGCCTGCTCATCGGTTCATCCAACAGCAAAGGTCTATCAGTACAACCGGCAAAAACATCCTGCAATTTGAGGCTCTTCATTATTTTTCACCAACAACTTCTTTTACTACATCATTGATAGATTTGGTAATATCAGCCATCATCATCTGAAAACGCATAAATGCATTGAGATATTCCATAGCTTCGCTTTTCAAAGCCAGCAGATTATACAGGCTCTTAATTTTTTCAGTTTTTTCAGCAGGGGGTTCCTGTCCCTGATATTTAGCAATTTCAACTTCCTGATTCAGCTGCAGGAATTCATCTACCAGTTTTTTGGTTTCAGGCTCCTTAGCCAGCAGTTCATTTGCTTCTTTTAATTTTTTAAATTCATGGCTTTCGCGCATTGCTTTTGCCAGTTCATTAGCACAATCATAAACGTTCATTTATTTCACCTCAGTAAATATAGATATTAATTTAAAGACTCCAAAGGAAGGTTAAGATGCGCATATTTTGAACAATCGCCATATTCAAAATGCCACCATTCCATTTCTATACCGGAAAATCCATGTTTTACCATTATTTCTCGCAGCAAACTGCGCAGATAACGCTGTTTTTCCGTACCGCCTGCGTAGGAAGAATATTGCCTCATAGACGGTTCGTCAAAACCACTTATCATTTCAGCAGGATTTCCTGTTGTTAAATCATAAAGACTTACATCAACAGCTAAACCAGTATTATGCACGCTTCCTTTTACGTCAGGATCTTCCAACATAAACTTTTTATTATCGGGCAAAGCCAAATATGCCAGTTTGCTTATTGCCCATGGACGATAAGCATCCCAGACCATAATACCATAACCCCATGTATTAAGCTCTTTGTTTACCTTCTCCAAAGCAGCTGCAGCTTCAGCTGCTAAATACATGTTTGAAGACTTATACAGCGGAACTCCAAAACAGTTATCGCTGCCAGCATAAACAGATACCAATTTAAGCCCGGAAATATTTGCCAGATTTACCAGCTGAGCCTGTGTCCCTGCCGCCAAAGCAGCAGGCATTGCTGCCTTATCAGCATCACTGCGCAATTTTTCCCAGTCATTCACAGCAGGTAGTCTGAACGGCAAAGCATTCTCACCATTGCCAGTACCTAAAAAATAGCGGCTATAACGATGTCCGCCTACTTTACAGGTTATGCCATAACCATCCTTATCTCTTTCAAAGCTTACATTCGCTTCTGAACCGGTAATAGGACCAGCTTCATTCATCAGATAAGAATCAAAATGCTCTTTCTGCAAAGGAAAAATATTGGCTTTGGCAAAGCAATTATCTTCGCGCAAAGTACGATATAACAGCTCAAGATTACCATCATTTTCTCGAATCAGGATATTCTCGCCATTGCCATAATAAAATCCAAGAATATATTTTACATCCTTAGGCACATCGGCAGGTGCTCCGGCAATAGCCATCCCCTGCCAGCAGAAAATCAGGCCGGCGCATACACCGGCCAGAAATTTATTCATTTTCATTATTGAATCAGCTCCCTGCGTACATCTGCCAAAGCATTAAGACGCTTACGTACCTTATCAATATCGTTTAAATCAATGGTACAGGATATAACTTCTTCTTCCATACCGCCTTCAGCTAAAATTTCTCCGCTGGGAGCAACAAGCATGGAATGTCCGTAAAAAGGAGCTCCTTTAAACTGTCCGGAACAGTTGACTGCCAAAAGGAAGATATGATTTTCAGCAGCTCTGGCCTGAGCCAATAAACGCCATATATCTCCTCTGGACTCCGGCCATTCAGCCGGGCACACTATAATCTTCGCACCTTGCAAAGCCATATGACGATATAATTCCGGAAATCTTAAATCATAACAGATGGTAGACGCACAGCAGATATCATCCAGATAAAAGCTCTTAAAATTATTACCTGGGGCAAAAAACTCTTCTTCATTGAAAAGTCCAAATAAATGTACCTTATCATAAAGACTGACAATTTTGCCATCTCTGTTTACCGCTGCAGCTGTATTATAAATTTTACCATCATGCAGCATCGGTACGGAACCGGCAATAATATTACAGCTGTATTGTGCTGCTATACGACATACTTCCTGCATTACCGGACTATCTGGCGTTTCTGCCTCCTGCTGCAATCTTCCCAAAGAATAACCCGTAGTCCATATCTCAGGCAGAACTACCAAATCATGAGTAGCTGCAGCATCTTCCAGCATACGTAAGCCTCTGTCTACATTTGCTGCTTTGTTCTTTTCCAAAATCAGCATCTGCAGCAGTGCTATTTTCATAATACGCGCTCCTTGGGCATTTTGCCGCTGCTTACCAGACGGTTAATCAGGAATTTTTCCAGCTTGCGAGTGCAGCGGGTAATAAAATGCTCTTTACCACCCAAAGACTGAACCCAAACAACAGGCAGACCGGAAAGTTTAGCACCTAATACGTCAGTCAGTAACTGATCGCCGACAAATAAAATCTTGCCGCCGCCCATACCTTTAACAATACGTTTGTAGCTGAGCGGTAAAGGTTTTGCTGCACGCATAACAGCTCCTAAACCAGTTTGACGTACGATACCTTTAATACGGTCGCCGCCATTATTGGAAATAAGTGCAACATTGATACCCTGCTGATGCAGCTGACGAATCCATGTCATTGCTCTGGGGCCAACAAGATTCTTGTCACGCGGCAGAAGGGTATTGTCGATATCAACAACAATCTTCATATAACCATTACGTTTCAGCCATTTCGGAGAAAGATCAAACAAACTTTTTATTCTGTAATCTGGACACACATACTTTAACATCATACTACCTTACCTTTTGGAAATTTTATTTCAAATGTCGTTCCTACACCACATTTGCTGATTACTTCGGCTTTTGCGCCGTGCATGCGGATAATTTCTTTGGCAATAGCAAGTCCTAAACCTGTTCCCGGTACATTGCGGCAATGGGATTTATCAACCTTATAGAATCTTTCCCAAATGAAAGGAATATCTTCTTCAGGAATTCCCGGGCCCTCGTCGGCAACAGTAAGCAGGACGGAACCATCCTCCAATTTTTTCGCACCTAATGATACAGTACCATTTTCAGGCGAATATTTCAAGGCATTATCACTTAAAATAAGTACTAATTGCACCATTTGGTCACCATTACCCAAAATTCTGATGCTTTCATCCGCATGAACATTAAAAGTGACATTGCGTTTTACGCTCTTTACCATCAGCTTTTCTGCTACATTACGGATAATTGCCGCCAGCGGCAACTCTTCCATATTGCTCTGTGACAGTTCGTCACTTGCCTGCAATCTGCTGATGTCGAGCAATTCTCTTACCATACGCTCCAAACGGATAGTTTCTTCGTTGATTAAGCCGCGATAACGCTGGATTAACTCAACATCTGTTACCATACCGTCGGAAATAGCTTCGTTGTAACCACGGATAATTGTAATTGGTGTACGCAGTTCATGAGATACATTAGCAACAAAATCCCTGCGCATTTTTTCTGTTCTCTCCATCTTGGTTACATAAGCATCTAAATCTTTACCCAGTGAATTAAGTGCATTACCAAGTTCGGCAATCTCGTCATCGCCGGTAACATCCACACGTTTGGAATAATCGCCTGATGCCATAGCTGTTGCACTGTTCTTCATGGTGATAAGAGGCTTGATAATTAACTGCGATAACCTTCTCACGAGGAATAAGCTGAAAATCAGCGCTATTATACCGACAATCGCCGTATAAATATATACGTTGCGCAAGAAGTTATCAAAACCACTTAACGGCTCTGTCATTAAGATAGCACCGTTAGTCTTGGTAACAGGATCCCGATAAGGTACACCTACCAAAATAACCTGTTCCTTATAATATGGGTGAAAAATCTGTGATTTAACAGACTTACCGGCATAAATATCCTTTAAAATCACCTTGACCTTATCGGAGAGCTTGCCTCTTTTAATTTCCTGGTCAAGCATAGCTGTTCCTTCAGCTGTTTGCAGTCTATTATTATTTTCTCTTGTACTGCTCAGATTGAAGAAATAATTCAGGACATCTTCTCCATCGTCTTTTTTCTCGTCTACATAAGACGCAGCCAGCAATTCATACTTATCATTGAAAAGCCAGATACGCGCTCCTACCAGACGGTCAACAGCAATAATATAACGATGCAGAGTATCACGGTCATTCATTCTGATAAAATACTCAATGGTTTCAGCCATCTCATTGCCTTTATCAGCCAGCTCATGCTCCTTGATCTTAAAGAAATAGTCTGCAATAAGATAGGAAATACCTGCCGTTACGCCGACTACAATAACCACGATGATAGCCATAAAGCTATACATCAGTCTGGTACTTAACGATTGTTTCATCGCTTATTCCTTAACCTCAAACTTATAACCTACGCCCCAGATTGTAGTAATATCCCAGCTGGAATCAGGCGGAATATTTAATTTCTGTCTGATTCGTTTGATATGGGTATCTACAGTGCGGGTATCGCCGTAATAAGAATAGCCCCAGATGGTTTCCAGCAGCTGATTTCTGGAAAATGCCTTACCAGGATTGGAAGCCAGGCACCACAGAAGCTCCATTTCCTTAGTGGTAAAGGTCATCTTGTGACCAAAAGCAGTTACCTGATATTCATCCATATCGATAACCAGACCATCATAGGTAATTCTGGAAACATCACCTTTTTTCTCTTTGCTGCCAGTACGTCTTAAAACGGCCTTTACTCTGGCAACAACCTCACGGGAATTAAACGGCTTGGTAATATAGTCATCAGCGCCTATTTCAAGTCCTGCAATGCGGTCGTCATCTTCATCCTTCGCAGTTACCATGATAATAGGCAAATCAGACATTTTTCTAACTTGCTTGCAGACCTCTATACCATCAAGCACGGGCATCATAATATCAAGCAGCAGGATATCAGGTTTTTCAGACTGTACTTTCAAAATTGCTGCCGCACCATCTTCAGCTTCGATTACTTCAAAGCCTTCTTTTTCAAAATAAATACGCAGAATCTCTCTGATCTGCGCTTCGTCGTCAGCAATCAGTATTTTTTGTTTACTCATATTTTTCACTCCTGACCTAAACTACATTAGTGTATATATTATAACACATGTACCTTCGTTTACTGCCATCTTTCACAAAAGATTTTCAATCACACAAATTTGTCAGAAGGTAAAATGTTTCAATAAGCTCTCTCTTTGCTTCCAGTCTGGGAGATTTTGGGTCAAAAAGTTCTTAAAACGGCTGCGGTGACTTGGCTCATAAAGATGAGCGAGCTCATGAACAATAATATACTCAAGACATTCTACCGGCAATCGCACCAAATTATAATTGATGGTTATCATCCTGCTAAAAGTATTGCAGGTTCCCCAACGAGTTTTCATCTTACGAATACGCCAGCCAGCTGCAGTAAGCCGCAGACGTTTTTGCCAAAATGCAGCAAACTTTTCGATTTGCTGCGCCAAGTGCTCTCGATATAATTTATCAATACATTTTGTTAGCTTTTCCGCACTGCTTTCTTCTATATTACCGGAAAAAATCACTTCATTTTCGGCAATGACAATTTTTTCTCTTCCAGGTATAAATCTTACAGCATACTTTTTTCCCCAGAGCCATAAACTTTCACCAGCTGTTTCCTGTGCCGCAAAAACTAATCTCCTTTTAGCTAAAAAATCAAGTTTTTGCTGCAGCCAATTTGCCTTACTTAAAATAAACCGTTCAATATCAGCAGCAGGCATTCTCAGTGGTGCGGATATAACAGCCTGCAAAGTTTCCTGTTCAATACGCAGATACAGATTTTTTATAGGCTTACGCCTGATTAGTATTTCAATACCGTTTACTTTTAAATATTCCTGTTTTGGCTTGCCGCTCATAATTTTTCGTGCAGCAGGAAACGCTGCAGCATTTTATTAAACTCCCAGGGATTCTTACCTTCATGAGTATTAAACTGATTCATAATAGAGTCTATCTCATCAGCATAATGTACAATAAAGGCTTCTTTAGTAGCACAGGATACCGGGGAACCTTTTTCATTATCGCCATGATGTGACAGCAGTATATGCTGCAACTGTTCTACCCTTGCAGCAGGAATTTTGAGTTTAGCTGCTACTTCCTGCACCATAAGCACAGACATGGAAATATGCCCTAACAGACGTCCTTCGTTTGTATAAGGAAAGCCTATATTGGAAGAAATCTCTTTTAATTTTCCTATATCGTGAAGTAAAGCACCGGCAATAACCAAATCCTTATCCATATCACCAATCTGTTCCGCTAAAGCAAGCGCAATCCCGGTAACATCTACCGAGTGCTGCAGTAAGCCGCCAATATAAGCGTGATGCAGACGCATACCAGCAGGATTTATTACAAACTGCTCATAAGTAGCTCCGCTGAAAATATTTTCCAATAAAGCGCGTAATCCCGGAGTTCTTACGGCTTTAATATAATTGCTTAATTTCCTTTTATATTCTTCTTCATTAAAATTACCGCGCGGCAGCAGATGCCTGATATCATCTTCCGGCATTAAATCATCAATCTTTTGTACGATAACCTGCAAAGACATGTCAGAAGCGAATTTATTAATGTCTACACTGCCTGCTACCATAAAAGCCGTAGGCCCTTCCAAATCACGCAGTTTGTCTACCAAACCAGCTTCAAAACAAATAAAAGGTACTCTGCCGCTGTTATCCTCCAGCAAACCACGGGCAAAAACACCGCCATTAGAAGAATTGCCTATCTTCTGCACTCTGACCAATACAGCCTGACATATTTTCAGACCAGCTTTAAAATCGTTTATCATAAAATTACCTTCTTTAAAATTAAATATGTTTTAACAGCAAAGTTTCTGACGCCACATTGACTACAACATTCATATTTCTTTGAGCAAAACGCTGGGACAGACGATCTGCCAAATCATCCATAACAGGCAGTTCAGTAGGCTGGTGGCCTGCATCAATAACATTCAGTCCGCTGAAAACAGCTTGCTGAGCTTCATGATATTTAATATCACCTGTTATCAAAGTATCTGCACCACACAAAAGCGCCAATGAAATTAAGTCACTGCCTGCGCCTCCGCAAACAGCTACCTTATGTACTGGCTTACCTGCGTCGCCAACAACAACATAATCTGCCCGCAATACTTTTTTTATCATAGCAGCAAACTCCTGCAATGAACAAGCCGGAACAATACCAATACGACCCAAACCATTGTCGCTATCTAAAACATCCACATTGTCTAAATGGAGTTTTTTAGCCAGCACATCATTAACTCCGCTGCTTACACAATCCAAATTAGTATGAGCACTGTAAACAGCAATTCCTTTTTCTGCCAAAGTCAGCAGCAATTCCTGCTGCCATTCATTGTCAGTAACTCTCTTTAAACCTCGGAAAATAAGCGGATGGTGGGTAATAATCATATCAGCTTTCTGCGCTATAGCCTGCTGTACTACTTCACCAGTAATGTCTAAAGCTAAAAGTAATTTTTTTACTGCCTTGCAGCGACGCCCCAACATTAAGCCCACATTATCCCAGTTTTCTGCCATCGCAGGAGGCGCTATTTCTTCCATAATCTTAATAATATCAGCTACATTTACACTCATCAGCTAAAGCCTCCAACTGTACCAGCAAACTGCTCATTTGCCGATATTTTGCACTTTCCTTTGCCTGACTGCTTTTCCCCATACTATTCAAAGTCTTTTGATAAGACAAAATCAACTTTTGCAGCTGCGCTGACAATAAAGTATGTTTTTCTGCCAGCAGGCAGGGACCTACTTCATATTCAGCATCAGAATACTCAGCACTTTCGCCTCGTACAGCAACAATAATTTCGTAGAGATGGCTACCGTCCTGTACAAGGTCTTCATCCGATAATTTCCAGCCATGTTCACACAGCCACCTGCGCAAAGACGGAGCTCCGGCCATAGGCTGCAACACCAGTATTTTCGCCTGCTGAGCAATCTCCATATCAGCTGACAAAATATCAATAATAGTGGTACCGCCCATACCTGCTATTGCAATACAGTCAGCTTCATTACTCTGCAAAACTTTCAAACCGCTTCCACAGCGGACTTCTATTTTATCTTTCATGCCGTACATAGCTACTGTATTTTTAGCTGCCAGACAAGGTCCCTGCGCAATATCTCCTGCAATCGCAGAAGCAATCTTCTTTTGCTGCAGCAGCCACACCGGCAAATAAGCATGATCCGTACCAATATCAGCAAGTACGCATCCTGCAGGCACCTTATCGCTAATGCTCTCCAATCTTTTTCCTATATTCATAAGTCCTCCCGTAAAACTCTGATTCTAAAATAATATTATAGCATATTTTTTCTGTAAAGAAAAAAGCTCTCCCTTAGGGAAAGCTTTTCTTCTTACTTCTTTTTATTATCCTCAAACTGAGCCATATATAATTTGTAATATTCACCCTGCTGCTGCATAAGTTCTGCATGTGAACCCGTTTCCAAAATACCATCTCTGGATAAGACAATAATTCTGTCTACATTACGAATAGTTGCCAAACGATGCGCAACTATTAAAGTAGTTCTGTTACATGCTAACTGATTCAATGCTCCCTGGATATTTTTTTCTGTTTCATTATCCAATGATGAAGTAGCTTCGTCCAAAATAAGGATAGGCGGATTTTTCAAAAATACACGGGCAATAGCAATACGCTGTTTTTGTCCACCAGAGAGCTTTACGCCTCTTTCGCCTAAAGCGGTATCATACTGCTGAGGCAGTTGTTCGATAAAACGGTCAGCCTCAGCCATTTTTGCCGCCTGAAGAATATCATCATCACCAGCATCAGGTCTGCCATATGCTATATTACTTCTAACTGAATCAGAAAAGAGGAAAATGTCCTGCTGCACAATGCCGATATTCTTACGAAGTGATGCAAGTGTCATATCTCTTATATCTATACCATCAATAAGAATTTTTCCCTGCTGCAGCTCGTAAAATCTTGGTACCAAACTGCAAATAGTACTCTTGCCTACACCAGTACTGCCTACAAAAGCAACAGTTTCACCTGCCTTAACTTCCAAAGAAAAGTTTTTAATAACTGGCTCTTTGCCATCATAAGCAAAAGTTACATTTTCAAAACGTATATTACCCTGCAAAGAACCTGCATCAATAGCATCATTCTTATCTCTGATTTCTGGCTGCACACTCATGAGTTCTTCAAAACGCTGAAAACTTGCATAGCCTTTTTGATAAACCTCTGCCAAAGCGTTTAAACGCAAAATAGGACGTACAAATATAGAAACATACAGTAAAAAAGCAATAAGGTCACTAATCTGCATTTGCTGATAAGCAATTAAAATACCGCCTATAACAATAATTACAAGATTAGTAATATTGGAAAAGAAAACCATACTGGTATTGGAATGTGCCAATAAGGAAAACGACTTCCCTCTGGCTTTTAATAACTTATCCGCAGCACTATCAAGTCGCTTAGTTTCTACATCCTCATTATTGAAAGATTGCACCAAACGTACAGCATTCAGACTTTCAGTAGTCTGCGCGGTAATATTACCTACCTGACTGCGCGCTTCTCGTCCGGCTTTTTTAAGCTTTCTGTTCACTGTAACAGAATCATACGCTTTAGCTAAAAGCAGCAAATTAACAATCAAAGCTAACTTCCAGTTCAGATAAAATAAAATACTTATTGTACCTAGCATAAAGATAATGCAAACTAAAAGATAGTTAGGCCCTAAAAAAATTAACTCACGTATTTCACCGATATCCCCAACAATTCTTGAAACCAGTTGTCCCACACGCTGATTATCAAAATAGCGAAAGCTCATTGATTGAACATGCTTAAATAAGTCCCGGCGCATATCCCTTTCTATGTATGCTCCTACCATTCTTCCGCTTACAGCTACTTTATAGTTTATAAAACAGTTAAACACATATAAACATAAAAGACCGAAAGCAGCTTTTAATAGCAATGCTATATCAGATACAGGCAGTATTTCATTCATTATATAACGCATATATAATGGGAAAATTAATTCTATCAGAGAAGTTAATACTGCACCGCCAAGTGCAAGAAATAAAATCTTCTGATATGGTTTATAATATTTCAGCATTTTTTTAATCATGTATCACGACCTCCAAAAGATACTCTATATTATTACATAACTTTACCCATAGCGTCAAATAAGAAAAAATACTATTAAAAATAAACAAAAAGAGAAAGCACTTACATGTGTAAGTGCTTTCTCTTTTCTCTAACCGGCAGCTTTCTATCCTCCCAGGCCGCTTC
>artificially_reared_2__coassemble_37_pt1 | contig 99977 bp, 89 predicted proteins | sample artificially_reared_2__metabat2_low_PE_017 | metagenome-assembled genome bin artificially_reared_2 | reverse complement strand
ATATTTTTTTCAAAAATAGCTTATTTATATCTTGACTCTTTATAGTTAGTCTTTCGATATTTTTTATAATTATGTTAACTTTAAGTTTGTTGTAAATTTAAGTAATTTTTCATACATAAGTTATTGTAAAAAGGTTTGCTATGGTTTGCGGGAGTACAGTGAACGCTCAACTAATGCAACTAAATGTGCATATGGTATAAGATAAATTTTGCCCTTTTTTATATATGGAAGTTTGCCCGAGTTTATTAATTTATAGATGGCTGCCGTACTGTAATTAATTAAATATGCAGCTTCAGCAACTGTAAGCAATATCTTCTGCATTGCTATCACCTCCTAATATAAAGTATTACATTTATGTTAGGTATATAAAAAGGTGAAATAGTATAAAAAAAGCTATACTGATATATGTCATGATATAATTAAGGCATCATAACTACAGGCGGTGAAGCTTATGCAAAAGCACAGATGGAGTGAAGTAAAAAAGGAGCATGTCGATACAGCTATAAAAATGTTTTTAGCAGAATATGAAAAGCATCCTCCTGCGCAAAATACCTATCTTATTCATCACGGAAGATTATTGCCGGCTAAACATATAAGAGGCTTGGCATATAAAGTTGCTTTTAATCAAGAAATTGCTAAAACAGATTATACCGGAGGCAAAGAAACTGCCGATTTTTTCTTGCAGCGCGGGTTCAGAATAAGATATAAAGGCGAGATTTTAGAACCGGAGCCTTTAAAAGAAGAACCTAAGATTATCGTAAAGCAAAAAATTTCAAAGCCTAAAAAAGTAAAATTATTAGATAGTCCTGTTGAAAAGAAAATTAAGATATCAGCAAAAGGTGTAATCGAACAGAAAAATGCCCTCCAAAAGATTTTAAATAAGCTTTATGACTGTGATATCGTCAGCGAAAAAACTTTTGAATGGATGCGCACCCCATCTGTTATAGATGGTGATTTTAAGAAGGTTTATGACAGTCTTGTTAATTATCGTGGAGATAAAAATTTTGCCAAGAAAAACATGACCTTGCGATGTGATTTTGTGTGCGAAGGTCAAAAAATAATTTTCGAATATGATGAACGGCAGCATTTTACCCAGGCTAGATACCTTGCTTTAAATTCATACCCTGAAATTCCGACCTTCTTTGATCGTGCTCTTTGGTTAAAAGCCTGTGCTGATATACAGGCTAATGACAGGCAACCGATTAACAGAGATGAAGGCCGTGCTTATTATGACAGTGTTCGAGATATACAGGCATATCTTAACGGCTATAAGTTAATCAGAATAATGCACGGGCAAATAGATTTTACAGCAACTGATGCGGAAGAAAGATTAAAACTGCTTATTAGTGAAAATCCTGTAATTAAAACTAAGAAAAAACAAGACAAAAATAAAAATGATGACTTAAAAATAGCTCTGTATTTGCAAACAAATCCAAAGAAAAACAAAGCTGACTTTAATAAAGCAGTTTCTGCTGTACAAGATGCTAAGGCAGATATAATGGTCTTTCCGGAATGTTGTTATATACCTGAAATAGAAGACGCTTTAAAAAGAGTCCGCATAGTCAACGGAGAATGTGATTTTAAAGAACAAACCTTATTCATAGATTTAAGCAAAAGACTGAAATGCGCAGTTGTCGTCAGTGTAGAAAAATATAATGGTTCGATTTATAGCATTTACGCTAATGCATTTGCTGCAGTTGATGAAACTAAATTTGCTGTATATTTGAAACATACCATGACAGGACTTTCACCGTTTGAAATGACCGGGTATAAAAATTGGTATAAAAAGCTGTTTGAGCCAATAAAGCTCAAGGGATATACCCTAGGCCTTACTATTTGCTATGACTGTAACCATGCGGTATTCAGCAGGATGTATGGCCTTCAGAATGTAGATATTATATTAAACAGCACTGGCGGTAATGTTATTTATAATAAGTGGTATAGATATAACGCTGCACGAGCTATAGAAAATAATTGCTATACATTTTCTACAATGGGCTATGATGAAAAAGGCAATTCTTATGTGTTTGGCTTTAACAGGAATGGCAAGCCTTTAGACTACAGCTTGCTTAACAGTAATGCCAAAGATGCTCCTGATAATGTATGTGGTGGTGTATACCTATATACCATAAACAATAACGAGACGGGCTATATGCAAGATATTACCCTTAACCAGGCTGCTACTGAGAGTAAGTACAAGCAGCTAAAAATTGCTGTTGGTAATGCAGCTGCATTACTTACAAAAGCTAAAAAAATTGAGGATTCTCTATTTGTGCTGCAGGAAGGCTCTGACAATATTGTTATCTGTGTAGTCGAAAATGACGATATTTTCTACATCGAAAAATTCCTTTATAAGCTGTACTCTCCGGCTTTGACAAAGTATAAAAACAAACGGTATATAATTTTCAACAAATTTACCAGACTTACAAAAGAAATCTACGAAAATAAACTTTCACTTATTTTAAAGGTACGTGCAATGGAAAACTATTGTGCTGTTATATTGGAATCTGATTATATCAATATGTGCTATCAGTCTACCGATGTACGTCATCCACAGGTAGTGAAAGAAGAAAATGGTACATATTATTTAGACTTAGGCAGAATGACCGGTCCTGAAGCTATCTGGAAGAACAAAAATGGAATGAAAGCTTCATGGAGAAATGGGTTTGAATTTCTGCTTAACGAAATAAAATAATATCCCGATTTTACAAGCTCTGACTATTGTCAGGGCTTTTTTATTTATTACTTATGTAAAAACTGTATTTGAAATTATACAAATTAAAATAATAAATATATATAACATATAAAGTAAATAAGTGTATAAAAGGAAATAATAGTTAAATATATTATATGATACATATAATAGTGCTCCAGAGAGAAGAAAGTAAAGCAGTCTAACCATTGGTTATAAATACATATGGGATATTTAATACTAGATAGGCATCTATGCACCCATGTTTATAAAGGAGACAAATCATGAAAAATATTAATGAACCAAACAAATTACAAATAATTTATTATAAAAACAATACGGAGCAAGAAAAGCTTCAAAATAAATATAAGTCCAAAAAACGTAAAGCTACCAAACGCTTAAACCTAAGTATAAGTGAAGAAGATTATAATTATATTGAAAATAAAAGTACAGCATCAGGTATGAGCAAAGGCGAATTTCTGATCTATGGAGCCAAGCAGCTCAATACTGAAAAGAATAACCGCGCCATAATACCTGCGATAGTAAAAATTGATGAACTTGTTAATAAACTGCCTGCTGAAGAAAAAAATAAAATCAGACCGTTACTTAATGAACTGAAGGACAATTTTTATGGCAGCTTTAATGGAGGTAATATCTAATGGCCACTTTAACAATTTACAGCGACCATAGGCGAACTCTTGATGGAATCATAAAATACATTGCCAGCAACGAAGAGCACAATAATGCTGTTCGTTATTATTCTGCAAATGGAGTAGATCCATTTAGAGCTGCTCGCGATATGCTTGATGTAAAAAAAAGCTATGGTAAATTAAATGGTACGGAATATTTACAGATTATAGTATCTTTAGGTGAAGAAGAATATGAATCTCCAGAGGATCTTTCGCGCTTTATACAGGCGATGACTGCTTTAGCTGATATGATGTTTGTAAGATATTCGTGTCAGATAGCGTGGGCAATTCACGGAAACACCGATAACCTTCATGCTCATTTTATAATGAATACAGTCAACTATATGAATGGCAGCAAATTCCAGATTCGTAAAGAGGAGCTGTATAATCTGAAAGTGATTGTAAGCAGTATTCTTTCTGAATATGGTTTTAGTGAGATTTTAATGTATAAATAAGAAAAATAAAAACCCACATCGGAGCAATCTGATGTGGGTTCAGTATTAATAATCCAATATTTACACATTATTCCGCATGTTTAGCAGGAGAATATTTTAAATAGAGATCATACAAAAAGTTTATAAAATCATCAATTGACAAGATTGAACTGTCGGAGGTCTCACTTTTGTCGCATAGGCTGTTAGCAATATTAATTATATCATTTTTATTTTTTATAATGATACCTGTTACATAACCGGCATTACTGTCCTTTGCAAGGACCTCCTCTTCATCATAGCCATTTTGCAAATCTCTGTTTCTGATGGCATTATTCTTTGCTTTTACCATATGAGCTTCTATCTTATAGTTACTTAATAAATTTTCGTCAATTTTTATAGTACCACTATTTCTTGGACTTAATGTTGTACAGAAAATTTTATAGGCTGATTCTAAAGTGATTTTTGCCGTGGCATTGGTAGCATCAGGTTTAGTATCAGGTTCGAACGGAACTAAAGTACAGCAATTATTAATAAATAATTCAAATAAATCAGTAGGTTTCGATGAAAAATTTTCCTTACAGGAAGGCTTTTGCTTTAGAAGCAAGTCTAGTCCGTATTTTCCTATAATTTGTAAAATAAAAACTATTTCAGCTTTATCAAAAGTTTCACAACAGTCAAAAATATACTGATGCATATCAATCTGATCAGATAATTTAAGATAAGAATATTTTTCTTCAGAGAGGGGAAACTTTTTCAGTTCATCAATATCTTCTATTATGAATATATTGTAATCGCTGGCTCTATATTCCTGCTTGCCTAAAATATCATTGTACCCGTAAATAACAGTACCATCAGCCATTTTTTCCAGCTGAGTAAGATTATATTTGTCTGCGTTATTTATGTTTGTGCATACATTTAAGAGGTGTCCGTCGAACGAATCTTCAATAAATTTACCTATGTTTTTTTCATCGCAAAGTTCAGCTAAACTATATTCCGTATATATGCATCCATAGCTCATACCATCATGGCTGAATAATCTTGTGCAGTCTACAGCTTCTGGATTATTCAAAGGATTAAACGATATCGTATTCTTGTAGATATCAAAATAATGTTTGGGTAAGAAAAGCCCGCGGAAGAATTGTTTAACAAAATATTTATTACTTGTTTTTATAATTGAAATCCTGTTTTTATCTATATTGAGATGCTTACAAACTTTTTTGGTTAACAATATTTTAGCGATTGTTTTAGCCAATTCATCCAATTTAGAAATATTACCGTCAGTTAATGTATGCAGAATTTTAACGATACGTGCTGTTAAATCCATTGATAGTGTGCTTCTGGAAATTTTCTGATAATTAATTATTGCATTAGTAAGATAACATGAATCCAAACCCATTAGCTGATGGATTTTTGTCATTTCAGAGTTGTTGGACATTAAAGTATTTATACTTGTGTTTTGGTACTTCTGCAGAAGTATATAATCAGCTATGCTTAAAATACTGTATAAAATACTTGTGCTAGGAATATTTTTTATATTAGAAATAGTGTATAGATTATTCTGCCATTTTTGCAGAATATAGTTCATTATAATAGGTAAGTTATCATCAGGTAAGGGAAATGTCGGCAAGGTCTTTAATAATGGCAAAATTCTTCTATTATCAGTTGCTATATATTTTTTGTACGCTTGATTAAACAAGATAATAGTATTGCCATTATATTTAAAGATGATAGATTTATAGCCTGGAAACAAATTGATAAATTTTTCTAGGCAAGTATTGCTATTAAAATTATAGCAATTCAATGGGGTTGTGTCTGGATAACAAAACTTTTGAGATTTTAGAATATTGCAATAGTATTGCTTGGCAGCAATCTCTGCGAAATTGTTTCTAATTGTTTTTTGAAGCTTACTTACAGAACTAGTTGCTAGCTTTTCAAGATCTATGTTTTTAAATTGATATTCTTTTAAATCAGCTTTTAGTTTATCTTTAGAAAAATTTCGCATAGTAACCCTCCCAAAATATACTTTAATATTATTTTAGCATTACTGATGAAAATATCAAAAAATAAGGTAAGTGTTCATACACTTACCTTAAATAATATAAAAATATATACACAATTGGAGTTAATTTATTTTACGCATTTCTTCCAGTGCTTTTGTATATTTTTCGGATTCGATTTTACGTTGATCATATACATCGTGCAGATATATAGAAGTTGTAGAAATATTAGTGTGGCCAAGCATTGTTTGTACCATATTAAGTGGCATACCACTGGTCAATGCATAGGTAGCCGCCATGGCACGGATAGAATGTACCGCAATGCGTGGTAAATCATATTTTTCACACATACGGGATAACCAAAGATAAAATGCTTTGCCATCTAATGGAAGAGTTTCATTATTTTCTGTTTTGGTAGATACAAAAACTAAATTATCAGCATTTCTTATATGGTTAATTTTGAAATGTTCTTTTAATTCTTTTTCGTACCTTTGAAAAAGTTTTTGGGTAAAATCATCAAAATATAAAATTCGTTTTGAAGCTTTTGTTTTAGGTTTGTCTAAAAATGGCTTCATACCGACTACATATTTCATTGCTTTTTCAATTTTGATGGTTTTGGCTTCCAGATTTACGCAGTCCCAGGTTAGGCCTAGAATTTCTCCTCGTCTTGCCCCAGTAGTTAATGCAATATAAAAAATTAGCTTATTTCTAATAGAAGAGAGGGTATAAGGCATATCTTCAAGGATAGTCAGAAATCTACTGAGTTCAGACTTGTTCCATATAGGATAATGTTCACTTTCTGCTTTCGGCAACATATCTTTAGGAATTTCCTTGCAGGGATTGTTGGTCAGGTATTTCCATTCACAGGCTTTGTTGAAGAGCAGATGTAATAGGCGGAAATGCTTTTCAATAGTAACTGATGATAGACCATTTTCATTACGCTGATCCAATCTTTTATTGGTAGATTCCAAATCAGACATAAAACGCAAAATGTGTTCATCTGTTATTTTACTTAGCTTTTTATTCCCGAATTCGGGTAGTATTCTGCCGTCTAACATTTGCTGATAACGTTGCATTGTAATGGGACTGGTACGTTTGGAATGTCGTTGCTTCCAGTATTCTACAAACTCACTGAATTTGATATCTTTATTGGTTGCAAGTCTACCAGTTACTTCCAGGTAGAACATTGCTAACTGTTTTTCAGCATCTTTTTTAGTTTTAGCAAAAACGGTTTTTGTGAGTCTGCGCTGTTTGCCGTTTGAGTCATAGCCGCGTGAAACTCGCAATTGCCATTTGTTTTCACCTTTTTTAGATAATGAGCCAGCCATAGCAATAACCTCCAAAATCAAAGATGTAGTTAGGTTTTGTAACTGTATCTTTGTTATTGTTGTAGATAATTGCTGGAATAATATTACTTGATACAGCAACTATCATTGTTTACCGTTACCGGTTTAACTTATTGTTAATTGCTATTTACTTTTTAAAATTAACGCTAATTAACGTCCATTAGCATATATAAAATGAAGAAATTGATGATTTTCGGGCGCATGGACGGAAAACGCTACCATACGATTAAAACTAGTATTTTTGTAGCATCTACACTTCTCATTACACTTGTACTACATACACTGAAAACACGGGGATTTTATAAGAATATATGCTTGAAAACACCGTGTTAGAGAAATACTACACTTCTTTACACTAAAGTTATGGGAGGGAAGTGTAGAGAGGTGTAAAATAAGGTTTTAACAAAAAACGCCAGAACTATGATGGATTCTGGCGTTTCAGGGATACCTAAAAATATTTTTTTCAAATAAGGTAAAAATAAGGCATAAAGGTACAAAAAAAGCCGATTCTCAAAATCTGAGAATCGGCATAAATGCTGGTGATCCAGGAGGGATTCGAACCCCCGACCCACGGCTTAGAAGGCCGTTGCTCTATCCAACTGAGCTACTGAACCATGAAATGGAGCGGGCGATGGGAATCGAACCCACAACATCAGCTTGGAAGGCTGAGGTTTTACCACTAAACTACACCCGCATTTTATAATTGTAAGTCTGGTCGGAGCGGCAGGATTTGAACCTGCGACCCCCTGCTCCCAAGGCAGGTGCTCTACCAAACTGAGCCACGCCCCGAATACAAAGAGTATTATACAGGGTTTAAAATTAAAAGTCAATACTTTTTAGCTATTGGCTGTTATCTGTTTACTTACCTTTAAGTTTTTTATAAACACTATGATATTTTTTTGGTATATCTTCTATTGCATATAATTCATGAACTTTACATGACCCCGCTTTGGCAGCTGTTTTGTAGTACCATACCTTGTAGTCTAAAATTTTTAATGTTTGCTGAAGCTGTTCAATTTGTTGTTGTACCGTTCTTTGCCGCTGCTGAACGAGAGCCAGACGATCAGATATTGTGCTGTCGCCTTGGGAAGCTAATTCCATAAAGTGTTTTATTTCTTTAATGGACATACCAGTTTTTTTCAGACAGTCGATTATAGTTAAAATTTCTAAATCATTATCGGTAAACATACGTATACCATTTTCTGAACGTAAAAGAAAAGGCAGCAGGCCTTCCTTATCATAATAACGGAGGGCAGAAGGAGAGAGATTGGCTTTTTGAGCAGCCTGTCCGATTGTATAAGCCATTATTATCACCTCTGAAACATTCTTTGCTATAAGCGTAGCAGGATTAGTCTTCAAAGTCCAATGAATGATTTGTGAAATACTTAGAAAAGCAGGAAAAAGTGTGTTGTGTAGATAATATTAACTTAGATTATTTTTGTTTACAATGGCATAGAGGAGGGAAACAGGATGATGGGACATGATTTAAGCAAGAAAACGATGGCGTTGCTGTTATGTTTGTTAATTGGAAGCAGTATTTTTGCTGCACCTACAGATGCTAAGCCAAAGAATGACCCTAAGCCGCCGGTAAAACATGCTAAACAAGTACATCACGAAAAACATAAAAACTGCGGTGATATCGTGCGCGATGTATTGCGGGCAGACAGACATGATTTTGACCGCGCCTGTCATGCCGGGATGACCTTGGAAGATTATATTGTTGCCAAACATATTGCCGAAAGTATTGGCGGTGATTTTACAGATATTTTCCGTATGCAGAAAAATGGTAAGCCCTATAAAGAAATTTGCAAAGCTCACGGAATTAATTGGGGCAGTGTACGCAGACATTTAAATAATAAATATGATCAGATGAACAGTGATGCAGTTGCTGCCGGATTAGTAATGTGGGGCCTGCATGAAATATTGCATTGATAACAATGGCGTAAATAGAACTTTAGATGTGAATTTTTTTCGAACTGCTTTTAGGCAGAAGGATATTTTCTAAACTTATGGAATGATATACAAAGATTGAGTGTGGCGGTAAAATTTTGCTTAGCTGGGGGCGATTTTATGAAAAAGAAAGTATTGGCTTTAACTGCTGTTATGGCATTAGGTGTATTTTCTGCAGCTGCTGCTAATGATAATGTAACTTTTTCCAAACCGGTAAGATTATTGAAGCCTAATGTACAAAGCAGCTTTGAGAAAGATTTTGAGTGGAATGATGTTGATTATTCTGTTAAGGAGAAAAATAATCAGCTGATTTTTGAATTTAATGATAACAAGTTTAGAGAAAAGCACGATATTAAAGGCTATCATGTGACTGGTGCGGAAATCGGCGATTTAAATGGTGACAATTATCCTGAGATTTTTGTATATCTTAAGGCAGATGAAATGGGCAATCAGATGAAGCTTATAGGTTATTCAAGCAATAACGGCAAATCTATGAGCCAGGTATATTTGCCGCAGCCGGACGAAGTTGCTGATGCGGCTGCATATCAGGGCTTTAGAGGTTTTGACGAAATGAGTATTGTAGAAAATAATTTCTGCAGAAGATTTCCTGTTATTGAAAATAAAGACGGAGCTCTGTACATGAACGGTATGATGCGTCAGATTCAATACAAGATGGTTGATGGCGAAGCCTGCCGCAGACTGGAAATCGACCGGTATTATGAGTATCCTATTAGGATGGAAAAATAGTCAGAGCTATTTGCTGATAATTCCTGAGCTGTTAAGAGTTATTTGAAAGATAAAGACCTGCTGATATTTGATATTGGCAGGTCTTGTTGTTGAAATGGAGGCAGCGTTATGCAGAAAATATTTGCTATGTTTTTAACGTTGATATTTAGCTGTGTTTTTGTAGGCAATACTTATGCGGAGAATATATCAGAACCTCAGCAGGAACAGATGAAAATCTTTTTATCGGAAAAATTTCCTGACAGCAGGATTAGTGAGCTAATCAGCAGTCATTACCAATTTACGGATGAAGAAAGCAGGACTACGCATTATAACTACAATTATGTAGATTTAAATGATGATAGACAGCAGGAAATATTTGTTGTTGTCAGCGGGCCGTATACCAGCGGCAGTGGCGGCAGCAGCGCTTTGCTGCTGGAAGAAAAACAGCATAAATTGCAGGTGCGCAGTGCTTTTACCTTGGTAAATACTCCTGTTATTGTTACAGAAGATAAAAAGCATGACTATAAAAGTCTGGTATTTCCATATTATGGCGGCGGGCAGCCTTACAGCTTGTCATTAGTGGAATATAATGGAAAGAATTATCCTAATGTAAATGATGGCATTATAGTTGATAAAAATAAACAGTTGAGCGGCAGGATGATTTTGGCAGATAAAACTGAGGAAAATAGTTTTAGAGGCTGGAAGGTATTATCTGATAATAATTTTTATGGTATAGAAAGAAAAGCATTTGGTACAGATGTAATTTTTCCGGTTTTGACAGGCCATCCGGGAGAATTAACACGTGAATATGCTAATCAATCTTTGAAAAATACTGCTCTGCATCTGTATCAAGAGAATGCCGGAGCAACTGTGGATTATGCAGTAACCTGCAATAATAAAAAATTACTGAGCACGCTATATGCAGCAAAAAAAGCTGATGGTACAGTAAAATTAGCTGCGCTTAACATGGAAATGGGCAGAGCTACAGAGCTGACACTGTCTGATATATTTAAGAATCCTGCAAAATTAACGGCGTTAACAGGTTGGGATAATACAGATGATATGCTGTTCTGCTTTACTGATGATGGAATAATTTTTATTAAGCCAGTATGTGACAGTAATATTTATGGTTATGAAGCAGTTAATTTAAGCTTGCGGGAAATAAAGCCGTATCTTAAAAAGAGCTGGAAGAAAAAATTGTTCTAATTTTGTTTCAGACAGAAAATATAATAAGAGGTAAAAATGATAGTTATTGCTTGTGTGGATAATAATATGGGCATGCTCTTTAATCAAAGAAGGCAGAGCCAGGATAAAGTGCTGCGTGAAAAAATATTGCAGCGTTGTGAGGGTCATAAGCTTTGGATGAATGCATATAGTTATAAGCAGTTTGAGAAACAGATTGCAAATAACGATATTACCATATGTGTTGCCGAAGACTTTTTTACCAGGACTGAAGCAGGAGATTACTGCTTTGTAGAAAATGCAGATGCCGCAAATTGTAGTGATAAAATTGAGCAGATAATTCTTTATTGCTGGAACAGAGATTATCCGGCTGATTTCTATTTCACGGTGCCTGTTCATAGTAAGCCTTGGCGATTGGTTAGCCGGGAGGATTTTTGCGGTTCATCCCATGAAAAGATAACGGAGGAGGTTTATAGCAGATGAAAAAATATTTACAATTTGTGGCTGCATTTATCCTATGGCTGTGTGTGTTGCTGGCAGGCTGCGGCAATGCGGCGGATAAACCTGCTGCTCCGGACAGCAAGGGCAGTGCAGCTGCAGCTGATATTGGCAGTATACCTGCTTATACAAATAAGCCCTATGTTGTAGTTAATAATAATCAGCCTTTTTTTGCGGCAGATGATTTTACAACAAAATCTTTTGAAAAATACAGTAAGTTAGACAGCTTAGGACGCTGCGGAATCGCTTTTGCTAATGTCGGCAAGGATACTATGCCCAAGGAAAAACGTGGTTCTATTGGGCAGGTAAAGCCCAGCGGCTGGCAAACTGCCAAGTATGATTTTGTCGATGGAAAATATCTATATAATAGATGTCATCTGATTGGTTATCAGCTGACGGCAGAAAATGCTAACGAGCGCAATTTAATTACCGGTACACGTTATCTGAACGTACAGGGAATGCTGCCTTTTGAAAATATGGTGGCAGACTATGTTAAGGAAACCGGTAACCATGTATTGTATCGGGTAACTCCGATATTTAAAGGCAGCAATCTTGTGGCTGATGGAGTACAGATGGAAGCTAAGTCTGTAGAAGATAAGGGTGAAGGTATCTGCTTTAATGTTTATTGCTATAATGTGCAGCCTGGTGTAGAAATTGATTATGCTACCGGTAAAAGCTGGCTGGCTGAAAATGCTGTAAATGCAGATAATAAAGCAAAAGCTCAGAGCTACATTCTCAACACCGGCAGTCATAAATTTCATAAGCCTGAGTGTAATGGTGCCAAACAGATAAGTGCCAAAAACAGGAAAGAATATAGCGGCAGTAAGGAAGAATTGCTGAAATCTGGTTATTCTCCCTGTTCTATCTGCAATCCATAAAAGGAGACTGGAAAATGATTGATATTAAAAATAAGGTAGAATGCTGCGGCTGCGGTGCCTGTGCTTCTATTTGCCCCAAGCATTGTATCAAGATGCAGGCTGATAATGAAGGCTTCAAATATCCGCAGGTAGATATAACTAAATGTGTTGATTGTCGGTTATGTGAAAAAGTGTGCCCGTTATTGCATAAACCTGAGCAGCAGGAGCCGCTTGCTGTTTATGGTGCTAAAAATGTTGATGATACTATTAGACTTCATAGCTCCAGCGGCGGGTTGTTCACTGCATTTGCCCGTGAGATTCTTGCTCAGCAGGGAATAGTGTATGGCGCGGAAATGACATCAGAATTACAGGTACAGCATTGTGCGGTGAGTGAAGAGACAGAGCTTGCTAAACTGCGCGGCTCTAAATATGTGCAGAGCGAAATGGGAGAATGCTATAAGCAGGCTCGGTTTTTGCTGCAGCAAGGACGTAAGGTTTTATTCAGCGGCACGCCCTGTCAGATTGCCGGTTTAAAAGGCTTTCTCAATAAAGATTATCCAAACCTTTATACTGTAGATGTAGTTTGTCATGGCGTTCCAAGCGCCAAAGTTTATGCTAAGCATTTGCGGGAGATTGGAGAAATGGTTGGAGAGCCAGTTATTAAAGTAAGATTTCGCGATAAGCAGCAGGGATGGAAGCATGGTCAGACTTTGTTTTATACAGAAAATCACTGCTGCGGCGACAGCAAGCGTAAGGAAACCTATATGCGTCTTTTCCTTAATAATGTAACAATCAGACCTTCCTGTTCTGATTGTGCTTTTAATAATAAAAGAAGCCGTGCAGATATAACTATTGCCGATTACTGGGGCATTGACAAGCAGCATCCGGAGTTTGACGACGATAAAGGAGTAACTTTGGTAATCGTCAATACTGAAAAAGGGCAGGAGCTTATGCAGGCAGTAAGCAAAGAAATTATCTGCATGGAAACCAGTTTTGCCGCTGGTGCGGAATATAATGTAGCAGTCAGCAAATCGCTGGGACTGCATCCGCAGCGCGCGTACTTTTTTGAGAACATGGATAAAAAGTCTTTGCGTGCACTGGCAGAGGAAATACTGTAGCCGGATAAAGTTTTTTATTGTAAAAATATTTACAACTATGATATAATTATAAATACATGAATGCGGACTGCTTTCATGCAAATATTCGCCCACTATTTTTATAGTCAAGCCCATACGGACAGGCGGGGCAGCTGCCGAAGCGTGGCTAAATACCACATTATTGACTGAGCTGCGGCTCAGATTTTATAAGTAGATTATTCAGTAATCAGGATTAGACATCACTTGTGAAAGTCAATAAGAGTAGTAAAAGTAATATTTGCTGTATAGACTCTGGAAGCGGTTTGCTGCTGTTGTAATTTGACAGCAGTTATACGTGGTTTACTGACAGGTGATGGATAACATCACCTGTTTTTTATTTTGCTGATCGTAAAGAATATATAGAATGGATTTGGGAGAAAATTATGGGAAAGCCTTCACAGAAATCAGCGCCGATTTATGAAGCGCTGGAAGCCTTCAGGAAAAAAAGAGTAGTGCCGTTTGACGTTCCGGGACATAAACGCGGCCGCGGCAACCCTGAATTAAAAGAACTGTTGGGAGAAAAATGCGTTAATCTTGACGTAAACTCCATGAAACCGCTGGATAATTTATGCCATCCGGTATCGGTAATTAAAGATGCGGAAGAATTAGCTGCCGAAGCTTTTGGCGCTAATCATGCCTTTTTTATGGTTGGCGGTACAACTTCTTCTGTACAGAGCATGGTACTTACTGCCTGCAAAGCCGGCGATAAGATTATTCTGCCGCGTAACGTACATAAGAGCGTTATTAATGCGTTAGTATTGTGCGGTGCCGTACCTGTATATGTTAATCCGGAAGTAGATAAGAAGCTGGGCATTTCTCTGGGAATGGAAATCAGTGAGGTAGAAAAGGCTATTTTGGCTAACCCTGATGCTACCTGCGTATTGGTGAACAACCCCACTTATTATGGTATTTGCTCTGATTTACGCAGTATAGTTAAGCTTGCCCATGAGCATAATATGCTGGCGCTGGTGGATGAAGCGCATGGCACACACTTTTATTTTGGCAGCAATATGCCAGTAAGTGCTATGGAAGCCGGTGCAGATATGGCTTCTGTTTCCATGCATAAGTCCGGTGGCAGTCTTACACAAAGTTCACTGCTTTTGACTGGTAAAAATGTAAACTGGGAGTATGTAAGCCAGATTATTAACCTGACGCAGACTACCAGTGCATCTTATCTGCTGTTATCAAGTCTGGATATTTCCAGACGTAACCTGGTAATGCGCGGTGAAAAATCCTTTGCCAAAGTGCAGGCAATGGCAGAATATGCGCGCGAAGAAATAAATTCTATCGGCGGTTTTTATGCTTATGGACGTGAGCTGATTAATGGTAAAAGTATTTATGATTTTGACGTAACTAAGCTCTCTGTTTATACTCGCGACATCGGTCTTGCCGGTATTGAAGTATATGATTTGCTGCGTGACGAGTATGATATTCAGATTGAATTTGGTGATATTGCCAATATTTTGGCTTATGTTTCCATAGGCGATACTATTCAGGATATTGAACGTCTGGTAGGTGCTTTGGCTGATATTAAACGTTTGTATTCCAAAGATCCTTCCAAAATGCTGAATACGGAATATATTACTCCGAAAGTAGCTGTGTCGCCGCAGAAGGCGTTTTATTCCCGCAAAAAATCTGTTCCTATTAAAGAAAGCAGCGGTATGATCTGCAGTGAATTCGTTATGTGCTATCCGCCCGGTATTCCTATCCTGGCTCCGGGTGAAATTATCACAAAGGAAATCATTGAATATATCGTTTATGCTAAGGAAAAAGGCTGTTCCATGCAGGGACCGGAAGACCCGGATGTAAACAGGGTCAACGTACTGGCATTATAAAATATAATGAGGTGACTTATGGAGCTGTGGTTTTCAGATTATCATACCGATAAAGTTAAGATAGATGTTAAAGTAGATAAGCAGCTGTTTGGCGAAGATACTGATTTTCAGCGTATCGACGTGTTTGAATCAGCGGAATTTGGCCGCTTTTTAAGCTGTGACGGCAGTATTGTTTTCTCTGAAAAAGACGAATTTACCTACGATGAGATGATTGTGCATGTGCCTATGGCTGTGCATCCATGTGTAAAGAAAGTGCTGGTAATCGGCGGCGGTGACGGCGGTGTTGCCCGTGAACTTTCTTATTATGACGAGATAGAGCAGATTGATGTTGTTGAAACTGATAAAGTTTTCGTCGATGTCTGCCGTGAATTTTTCCCGGATAACGCTCGTGGTCTGGATGACGAGAGAGTTACTGTTTATAATGAAAACGGGCTGAAATTTTTGCGTGCCAGACAGAATGAATATGATTTGATTATCAATGACGCTATTGATCCTTTGGGACATGCAGCAGGACTTTTTACCAAGGAATTTTACGGTAACTGCTATCGCGCTTTGAAAGAAGACGGCATCATGGTGTATCAGCATGGCAGCCCCTTCTATGATGAAGATGAAGAGTCCTGCAGGGCTATGCATCGTAAAGCCAGTCACAGCTTTCCTATCAGCAGAGTATATCAGGCGCATATACCAACCTGTTCCTCTGGTTACTGGCTATTTGGTTTCCTTTCTAAAAAATATCATCCTTTAAAAGATTTGGATGCTAAAAGATGGAAAGAGCGTAATATCAAAACCTGGTATTATACAACTAATCTGCATTTAGGTGCTTTCATGCTGCCTAAATATGTAGAAGATATGCTGGAAGAAGAAGAAAAATAACTTATTCAAGCTAATATAAACGAAGATAAAGGAGATGACTTACAAATGGGAAAATTATTGGTTATTGGCTGCGGCGGTGTTGCAAGAGTTGCTATTTTTAAATGCTGCCAAAATGACAAAGTATTTACTGAGCTGTGCATTGCCAGCAGAACAAAGGAAAAATGTGATGCCCTGAAAGCAGAACTGGAAGGTAAAACTAGCACTGTTATTACTACTGCAAAGGTTGACGCTGATAATAAAGAAGAATTAGTTGCTTTGATTAAAGCTTATCAGCCGGATGCAGTGCTGAACGTAGCTTTGCCGTATCAGGATTTGACTATCATGGATGCTTGCCTGGAATGCAAAGTAGACTATATTGATACTGCTAACTACGAGCCGGAAAATATTGATGATCCTGCATGGCGTGCTGTTTACGACAAACGCTGCAAAGAAGAAGGCTTTACTGCATATTTTGATTATTCCTGGCAGTGGGCGTATAAAGAAAAATTCGCTGATGCAGGTATCATGGGTCTGTTAGGTACCGGTTTTGACCCCGGTGTTACCAGCGTTTTCTCTGCCTATGCATTGAAACATTATTTTGATGAAATTGATACTATTGATATTCTTGACTGCAACGGCGGTGACCATGGTTATCCTTTTGCAACTAACTTCAACCCTGAAATCAACCTGCGTGAAGTATCTGCAAATGGTTCTTACTGGGAAAATGGCCACTGGGTAGAAACTGAACCCATGGAAATCAAACGTGAATATGATTTCCCAGAAGTTGGCATGAAAGATATGTATCTGCTGCACCATGAAGAAATTGAATCTCTGGCTAAAAACATCCCCGGTGTTAAGAGAATCCGTTTCTTTATGACTTTTGGTCAAAGCTATCTGACTCACATGAAATGTCTGGAAAATGTAGGCATGCTTTCTACCAAACCGATGATGTACGAAGGTCATGAAATCGTTCCTATTCAGTTCCTGAAAGCATTGCTGCCGGATCCGGCTTCTCTGGGACCTCGTACTGTCGGCAAAACTAATATTGGCTGCATTTTCACCGGCCGCAAGGATGGTAAAGAAAGAACTATCTATATTTACAATGTCTGCGACCATCAGGAATGCTACAAAGAAGTTGGCTCTCAGGCTATTTCCTATACCACCGGCGTACCTGCTATGATTGGTACTGCACTGGTAATGACTAAAGCATGGCATAAACCTGGTGTATTCAATGTAGAAGAATTCGATCCCGATCCGTACATGAAAATGCTGAATGAATACGGTCTGCCCTGGGTAGTTGTAGAAGATCCGGCAGTGGTAGAGTAAGATGCTGGAAAATCTGCGTACACCCTGTTATGTTGTAAGCAGGGAAAAAATCCGTAAAAATTTAGAAGTGCTGCAACATGTGGAAAAAGAATCTGGCTGTCATATTCTGCTGGCGCAGAAAGCTTTTTCCATGTTTGCCTTGTATCCGATGATTGCCGAGTATGTTTCCGGTACTACTGCCAGCGGACTGTATGAAGCACGTTTAGGTTATGAGGAAATGGGCAAAGAAAACCATGTTTTTGCGCCTGCATATAAAACAGAGGATATGCGTGAGCTGGTTAAGATTTGCGACCATATTATTTTTAATTCTTTTGCCCAATATGAAAAACATAAAGCGCTGTGCGGTGATGTCAGCGTAGGCATTCGTGTTAATCCGGAACATTCTACACAGGGCGACCATGCTATCTATGACCCCTGTGCGCCTGGCTCCCGTTTAGGCGTGACGCTGGCAAATTTCCGTGAGGATTTGCTGGATGGCATAGAAGGCTTGCATTTTCACACTCTTTGTGAGCAGAATGCAGACGATTTAATCAGTACTTTTAAAGTATTTGAAGAAAAATTTGGCAAGTATCTTTATCAGATGAAATGGCTGAACATGGGCGGCGGTCATCATATAACCAGAGCAGATTATGATGTAGCAGCGCTTATCAGTCTGATTAAATATATCAGAGAAAAATATGATGTAGAGGTATATCTGGAACCGGGAGAGGCATTTGCGCTTAATGCAGGCTATCTGGTAACCGAGGTTATGGATATAGTTCATAATGATATGGATATTCTTATTCTGGATGCTTCTGCAGCCTGCCATATGCCGGATGTAATTGAAATGCCGTATCGTCCGCCGCTGCGCGGAAGTTATCCGGCAGGAGAGAAAGCGTATACGTATCGTCTGTCCTCACTGACCTGCCTGGCTGGTGACGTGATTGGCGATTACAGCTTTGAACAGCCGGTAAAAGTAGGCGATAAGCTTATTTTTGAAGATATGGCAATTTATTCCATGGTCAAAAACAATACCTTCAACGGTATTCCTTTGCCGGATATCGTGCTTTTGGAAGAAGACGGCAGCACGAAGCTGGTGAAGCGTTTTGGCTATCAGGATTTTAAGGAAAGGCTTTCGTAAATAATGGAATTTTTACATACTTTGCCGCGAGAAGACGGCTTTTATATGCCGGCTGAATTTGCGGAACATGAAGGCTGTATTATTGTGTGGCCAGAGCGTCCGGGTTCCTGGAGTTTTGGTGCCCGTGAAGCGCGTGAGGCGTTTACGGCAGTCATTAAGGCGATTGCCGCCAGTGAAAAAGTATATGTCATTGCAGGCAAGGCTTCCATAGACAGCGCCAGAGAAATGCTGCAGGATGTTGATAATATTGACATTATCAATATGGAAACAGACGATTCCTGGGCGAGAGATATTGGGCCTACCTTTGTAGTGAACAGTCAGTGCGTTTTGCGCTGCATTAACTGGAATTTTAACGCCTGGGGCGGCGAGGTTGACGGACTTTATCCTTCCTGGGATAAGGACAATGCTTTTGCTGCTGCTTTTGCAGAAAAATATGACTGCAGAATGTATAATGCTGCTCCGTTCGTTATGGAGGGCGGCGCTATCCACAGCGATGGTGAAGGTACTGTAATGGTAACAGAAACATGTCTGCTCAGCGCAGGACGCAATCCTGAACTGACTAAGGAGCAGATTGAAGAAAAACTGCAGGATTATCTGGGCGCGAAAAAAGTTATCTGGTTGCCATGTGGCATTTATAATGATGAAACTAACGAACATGTGGATAATGTCTGTGCTTTTACTGCTCCCGGCGAAGTAGTACTGGCCTGGACTGATAAAGAAGATGATCCGCAGTATGCCATGTCATTAGCGTGTCTGCAGAAGCTGGAAGCAGAAACCGATGCCTGCGGCCGTAAAATTAAAGTACATAAACTGCCTATTCCAGATGTACCTGTCTGCATCAGAGAAGATGAAGTGGGCGGCTATGATTTTGAGGACGGCGAGGATATGCGCGAAGCAGGTGAAAGACTTGCAGCGTCCTATGTGAATTTTTATATTGCGAACAAGTCTGTGGTAATGCCTGCTTTTGGCGGCGAAAATGAGGAGAGCGACATTCGGGCAGAGAAAATCCTGCAGAAGCTTTTCCCTGACCGCACAGTTGTCGTTGTACCGGCGCGCGCTATTTTGACCGGCGGCGGCAATATTCACTGCATTACCCAACAGATTCCTAAAGGAGTAAAGCTATGAGTAAAGTAGTTGTTGCAGCAATCCAGATGCGTTGCTATCCGGAAGTGGAAAAAAGTCTGGCTGCTGCTGAAAAAATGGTACGTAAGGCTGCTGCTCAAGGCGCTAACATCATCCTGCTGCCGGAACTTTTTGCCAGAGAATACTTCTGCCAGCAGCGTCGTTATGATTTTTATGACTACGCTATGCCTGTTACAGAAGATCCGGCTGTACAGATGGGTATGCGTCTGGCTAAAGAGCTGCAGGTAGTGCTGCCCATCAGTTTTTATGAGAAAGATGTTAACCGACTGTATAATTCTGTAGCCTGCATTGATGCAGACGGTGAATTGCTTGGGGTTTATCGTAAAACACATATTCCCGATGACCATTTTTATCAGGAAAAATTCTATTTCTCTCCCGGAGATTCCGGCTTCCGTGTATTTAATACCAAATACGGTGTTATCGGTATTGGTATTTGCTGGGATCAGTGGTTTCCTGAAACTGCGCGCTGCATGGCGGTGCAGGGAGCAGAGATTCTGTTCTATCCTACGGCTATCGGTTCTGAGCCGATTTTGGAATGCGACAGTATGCCCCATTGGCGCAGGGTTATGCAGGGTCATGCAGCTGCTAATCTCATGCCGGTGGTTGCGGCAAACAGAATTGGCCTGGAAGAAGTAAAACCCTGCGAGGCTAATAATAATCAGTCTTCAGCGCTGAATTTCTATGGTTCTTCTTTTATTGCCGATGGTACTGGCGCAATTCTTGCGTCTGCTTCCCGCGATCAGGAAGAAATTTTGCTGCAGGAATTTGATCTGGCAGCATTAGCGCAGGATAGATTGTCCTGGGGACTTTTCCGCGACAGAAGACCGGAATGTTATAAAAAAATAGCTGAATAAATTGCATCTGTATATGCGTAAGCATATACAGATGTTTTTTTAGAATTTGCAAGCGGAAGGGAGTGCTTATGATGAAAAAAAGTCTCAAAAAACTTTCTGTTCTCACAATGTTGTGCCTGGCAATGGTTGGCGGAACTGCTTACGCTTCTGCTGCTGGTGAAAAAGCAGCAGTCAAGCAGCCACGATATAGCGGTTATCTGACAGATATTAAAGGTGTGTTGGTAGGGCATTATAGTGATGAAAAAAATAAGACGGGCTGTACGGCTATTTTATTTCCCGAAGGAGCAGTTGCCGGCAGTGACGTACGTGGCGGCGCCCCGGGGACCCGTGAAACAGATTTGACTAAGCCGGGGCATACCGTGCAAAAAATTCATGGCATTTGTCTTTCCGGCGGCAGCGCTTATGGACTTGCTGCAGCCCAGGGAGTTATGCAGGCACTGGAGGAAAAAGGCTGCGGCTTTGACGTAGGCGTAGCAAAGGTACCGATTGTGTGTGGTGCTGTACTGTTTGATTTGACCTATGGAAGTCCTGATGTAAGACCTACGCAGGAAAATGGTTATGCAGCGGCAATGAATGCTTCCGCAAGTGAATGCCGACAGGGAAGCATTGGTGCAGGTACAGGTGCTACGGTAGGAAAATTCTTCGGTTTGGAATATCAGCAGCGCAGCGGACTTGGCAGTGCCTGCGTAGAGCTTCCCGGTGGAGTAAAGGTAGCTGCTTTGGTTGCTGTTAATGCTTTAGGCGATATTTATGACGAAAACGGACAGATTATTAAAGGTGCCTGTGAAAATGGCAAGTTTAAAAATACTGTACAAAGCGTATTAAATGGTGCAAAATCAACTGTTACCGTAGGACGTAATACGACTATCGGCGTTATTGTTACAAACGCTGAACTTAATAAAGAAGAAGTAAACCGTGTTGCTATGGTAGGACATAACGGCTATGCTTTATCGATACGTCCGGTGCATACGATGCAGGACGGTGACAGCATCTTTGCTGCGGCAACCGGTGAAGTCAAAGCTAATGTTGATGATATCTGTATAGCAGCTGCAGTTGCCATGCAGCGTGCGGTTATTAATGCGGCTGTATGTGCTGATGAATTGTAATAGTAAAGATTAAATAAAACCCTCTGGAAGCTAAAAGTTTTTAGAGGGTTTTTGTTTGTAGAATATAAAGAAAATTTGTTCGCTTTTGCTTGTTTTTTCTTTGTTTTAAATGTATAATGGGAAAAAAGAGGTACAGAATTTTTCCCAGAGGTGATTAAAAATGAAACAGGTACATCTTCGGGTGGAAGATGAATTATATGAGAAGTTAAATACATATTCATTACAGAGTGAGCAGAGTATACAGGATTGCGTAAGAGAGGCAGTTGCTTGTTATATAACAGATATGAGTAAAAAGAAAAAAAGTAAAATTAACAGGAATTTTTCTTTTATAGATTTGTTTGCGGGAATTGGTGGTATGCGTCTTGCTTTTGATAATGCTGGAGGACATTGCGTATATTCAAATGAATGGAATAAGTACAGTCAGCAGACATATTTTGCAAATTTTGGTGAGCAGCCTGATGGAGATATTACACAGGTTAATGAAAATGATATACCAGATCACGATATTCTTGTGGCAGGATTTCCCTGTCAGCCGTTTTCGATAGCGGGTGTATCAAAGAAGAACAGCCTTGGAAGAGAAACGGGATTTGCGGACAAGACACAGGGAACACTGTTTTTTGATGTATGTCGTATTTTAAAAAGAAAGCGTCCTAAAGCATTTTTGCTTGAAAATGTAAAAAATCTTTGCAGTCATGATAAAGGTAGAACTTTTCAGGTTATAAAAGAATCTTTAGATGAGCTGAATTATAAAATTTTTTATGCCGTTATTGATGGTCAGATGTATGTTCCACAGCACAGAGAGAGAATTATTATAGTTGGTTTTAACAGAGATTTATATGGTGACGATATTGAATTTGAGTTTAATCTTACTGAAAAAAATCCTAAGCCAATGATGCGTGATATTCTTGATGATGTTGTTGCTGATAAATACACATTATCAGATAAATTATGGACATATCTGCAGAATTATGCAGCTAAACATAAAGCTGCCGGAAATGGATTTGGTTACGGAATAGCTCCTTTGGATGGAATTTCAAGGACTATAAGCGCAAGATATTATAAAGATGGTTCAGAGATACTTATTGCTCAGGAAGGCAAGAATCCCAGAAGGCTTACTCCGCGTGAGTGTGCAAGGTTGCAGGGATTTCCTGAAAGCTTTAAAATACCTGTTTCTGATACACAAGCATACAGACAGTTTGGTAATTCAGTTGTTGTACCGTTGATAGAGAACATTGCAAAATTAATGGCTGAGAAACTTGAGGCAATGGAGATGAGGTTGATGGAAGAGGAAAGAAAGGTGATTTGATGATAGAATGTTATTCTGATTATGCTATAGAAGCTGTATTACAGGGAAAAATAAGTTTTTGTAAGTTTTTATCAGCTAATGATACTGGTTTGACAGGAGGTCATCAGGCCGGAATATATATTCCAAAGTCATCTTCAGGTATTTTATTTTCTGAGCCGGGTATTAAAGGGGAAAATAAAGATAAGTGGGTAAAAATAAAGTGGCAGGAGAATTTTGAAACTGACAGCAGATTTATTTATTATGGTAAGGGTACGAGAAATGAGTACAGAATAACGAATTTTGGAAGAAATTTTCCTTTTTTAGAAGCAGAATATACTGGTGCCCTGTTTATTCTGATTAAAGTCGATAAAGATGAATATTTAGGGTATGTTTTAAATACTGATAAAGATATAGAAATGTTTTTGGAAGCATTTTGTATGAGTCCGACGGAAACTAATAAATTAATTGATATAGGAAGTATAAAATCAGAAAAACATGAGCAAATTATAGTGCATAAGTTTATTAATGATTTAGAAGTTGATTTTCCGTCTTCTGAAGTAATGTCTGCAGCAGCCAGAGAAATATATGATAAGGTGTATAATCATGCTGAGTATATACAGTCTAATCCTGATAAAAGGATTATAGAATGGACTGATATGGAGTATTATTTATTTCGACAGTTAGAATATTCCAGATATGGAAAGAGTATCAATGCTGGTTTTACTACTGTTGATGAATTTATAAAGATGGCAAATATTGTATTAAATCGTAGAAAAAGTAGAGCTGGAAAAAGTCTGGAAAATCACCTTGCTGCAATATTTGACGGAAATAGACTGGAGTATTCGGCACAGGCTGTCACAGAGGGGAATAAAAAACCAGATTTTATTTTTCCGTCAAAAGAAGCCTATCATGATATTAAATTTTCTACTGATAAACTGGTCTCGTTAGCTGCTAAAACTACCTGTAAAGACAGGTGGAGACAAATTTTAAATGAAGCAGACAGGCTGAAAGGTAAGCCAAAGTATTTGTTTACACTTCAACAGGGGATATCATCTGCACAAATGGACGAAATGCACGAAGAAAATGTAGTTTTGGTGGTTCCACAGCCATATATAAAGACATATCCGGCAGACAGACAAAACAGAATAATGACTTTATTGCAGTTTATACAATATTTGAAAGTGATGGAAGGGAAATAGTTGGATATAAAAAGTATTGAGGAAAGAAGCAGAAATATGTCTGCTATACGTTCCAAAAACACCGGACCCGAAATATATCTCAGAAAGCTGCTTTTTAGTAAAGGTTACAGGTATAGCTTAAATTCTGGAAAGATACCAGGCAGACCAGATATATTTTTAAGAAAATATAATACGGCTTTGTTCGTTAATGGCTGTTTCTGGCACAGACATGCAAATTGCAAGTTTTCATATATGCCAAAATCAAAAGTTGAATTTTGGAATAATAAATTTGAAGCTAACATGAAAAGAGATAATTTGGTAAAAGAAATTTTGTTGAACAAGAATATTAAGTGTCTTGTTGTATGGGAATGTTCTATAAAGCAGATGAAGAGAAATCAGATAGTCATGGAAGAGTATATTGATAAAATAGAAAGATTTTTGCATAATAAAGATTTATACATGGAGATATGAGGAGTATTATTATAAAGAAAAAAGCTCACAGATATAATCTGTGAGCTTTTTGCTGTAAAGACAGCTAAATTTTATAGTGTTTTTTAGAGAAATTTAAAATTGACGGTATCAAACATACCCATATCAGTAATGCGGATTTTGGGTATAACCGGCAGAGCCATAAAGCTTAAGCTGATAAATGGGTCAATAGCAGGATGGACACCCTGCTGATGAGCAAGGCATTTAATTTCTTCCAGTTCCTTAATAAGTTTATCAGCAGGTTTATCACTCATCAGACCGCAGATGGGCAACGGTAAAGTGCGTAAAACAGTTGTGTTTTCTACAAGTGTGTAGCCGCCGTTGCTATTAAGAAGTTTTGTGGCAGCTGTAAACATAGATTCCGGGTTGGTACCGATAATAATCATATTATGGGAGTCGTGGGCGACAGTAGTGGCTGCTGCACCGTTTTTTATACCATAGCCTTTGATTAATCCCAGACCGATGTTACCAGTCCTGTGATGCCGTTCGATAACGGCAATTAAACAAAGCTCATTGGCTTTTAAAGCAGCTTTGATTTTATCGCCTGTAATATAACTGCATTCAGTTAAAATTTCTCCGGGAATCATTTCGATAACAGGATATTGCTTATCTTCAAAAAATTTATCTGCTGAAAAGTCGGCAATGGTAAAGGGCGCAGGATTAATACTGTGAAGCAAATTTTGCGGTGGTGTAATAGAAGCTGCATTATTAAGCTGAGTAATAATTTTTCCTTTAGCTAATACCAGCTGGGGAATAAAGTCCTGTAAATTATTGAAGATTACGATGTCTGCCTGTTTGCCGGGTGCTATGGCGCCAAGATGTTTTAAATTATAAATTTTTGCGGCATAATATGTGGCAATCTGAATAGCAGTTATTGGTTCCATACCCAGAGCAACTGCTTTTTTTATACAGTGGCGGATGGTTCCTTCTGCTTTAATGTCTGCCAGATGTTTATCATCAGTACAGAAGGCAAGGTTTGAGCTGTGAATATTTTCTTGTAGAAGGCCTTTGACAATAGTTGTTAAGTTCTTGGAAGCACTGCCTTCACGAATAAGGATAGCCAGACCATTACGCAGTTTTTCTTTGGCTTCTTGCCAGCTGGTACTTTCATGATCTGTCTGGATGCCGGAGGCAATGTAGGCTTGCAGAGGCATACCGGAAACACTGGGAGCATGACCGTCAATGACAGCATTTCTGTGCTTGAATAAATCAAGTTTATCTGTAAGATCCTGTTCCTGCATAAGTACTCCGGGAACATTCATTACTTCACCAAGGCCGAGAACCTGTTCATCTTCAGTTAGTTCTGCCAGAGCCTGGGCATTTAAAATGCAGCCAGCGTGTTCAAAGGGGGTAGCTGGTACGCAGCTGGGCAACTGTACATAATAATTAATAGGTGTATTTTTACCTGCCTGCAGCATATATTTTATGCCTTCAATGCCTGCCACATTAGCTATTTCGTGAGGGTCGGTAACTAAAGTAGTAACACCCCAGCGAAGTTCTTCCTGGCAATATGCTTCAGGAGTAGCCATAGAGCTTTCTACGTGACAGTGGGCGTTAATCAGTCCCGGAGTGACATAGGCGCCTTTAACATCGATGATTTCAGCTGCCTTTTCATAGTCGCCGATACCGGCAATATAACCGTCAGCGATGGCGATATTGCTGCGGTAAATAGTGCCGGAAAAAACATCTACGATTTGACAATTTTTCAGTACAAGGTCAGCCGGAATTTGTCCAAGTGCTGCTGCTGTAATATTTTTATGCATTATATTTCCTCCCGTACTAAGAGAAAGATTTGTCTTGATAATTATATTTTAACATAATACCTACTGATTTATTATTTAACTATTAAAATTTTTGAAGAAGGTATCATGCAGTGGCAGCAATCTTTTGTTTGACTTTTACAGGCATTAGTTATATAATTTATAAGAAATTCAGTGAAGCAGAGCAGTAATCTGTAAACGATGTAAAGAAAGCTGACGGATGATGCAAGTCAGACACGGTTACCGATGAACTCGCTGTGGAGAAGCCGCAAGGAAATGTGCGGACGTGATGCTGCGTCAAGGCCGAATGAGTGACAGCTGCGGCTGTAATCAGGGTGGTACCGCGAAAAAGTTATTTCGTCCCTGACCTTTTTAAAGGTCAGGGATTTTTTATTTTGCAAAAAATATTCAGGAGGTCAGAAATGTTAGAAGAAAGATATTCTCCTCATGCCATAGAAGCAAAATGGCAAAAATACTGGGAAGAAAATAAGAGCTTTAAAGTGGAAATGGACAAGGATAAACCCAAATCCTATGTTTTGGAAATGTTCCCTTATCCGTCCGGCAATTTACATATGGGCCATGTACGCAACTATTCCATCGGTGACGTTGTTGCACGTTTCCGCACCATGAAAGGTTTTAATGTGCTGCATCCTATGGGCTGGGACTCCTTTGGTATGCCGGCTGAAAATGCTGCTATTAAACATGGTATTCCGCCGAAAAAATGGACTCTTGAAAACATTGCCAACATGACTCGCCAGCAGAAAGCACTGGGGCTGTCCTATGACTGGGACCGTGAAGTTGCTACCTGCAAAGAGGATTATTATAAATGGACTCAATGGTTCTTTGAACTTTTTTATAAAAGAGGTCTGGCTGTTAAAAAGAAATCTGCCGTTAACTGGTGCAATACCTGCAACACTGTACTGGCAAATGAACAGGTTATCGACGGCAAATGCTGGCGCTGCGACAGCGTAGTAGAAAAGAAAGACCTTGAACAATGGTTCTTTAAAATTACAGACTATGCTGACGAGCTGCTGAAAGATCTCGACCTTCTGGAAGGCTGGCCGGAACGCGTAAAAACTATGCAGCGCAACTGGATTGGCCGCAGTGAAGGTTTGGAATTCAGCTTTGAAATTCCTGACCTGCAGGAAAAAGTGGCTGTTTATACTACCCGTCCTGATACCGCTTTCGGCGTTACCTATGTAGTATTGGCTGCAGAGCATCCGCTGGTAGAAAAAATTTGCGTTAATAATCCTAAAGCTGCTGAAATTAAAGCTTTCTGCGATAAAGTACGCAATCAGTCCGATATCGAACGTACCTCCAGCGAATCTGAAAAAGAAGGTATTTTCACCGGCGTTTATGCAATCAATCCGTTTACCGGCAGAAAAGTACAGATCTGGATTACCAACTATGTACTTTATGATTATGGTACTGGCGCTGTAATGGGCGTACCTACTCACGATAGCCGTGACTGGATGTTTGCTGATAAATATGGTCTGGAAAAAATCGTAGTTATCAATCCTAAAGATAAAGAACTGAAACTGGAAGACATGACTGACGCTTACGAAGAAAAAGAAGGCGTACTCGTTAATTCCGGTAAGTTCACCGGTATGGAAATGCATGCTGGTATGCAGGCTATTATGGACGAAGCAGAAAAAATGGGCATTGGCTCCCGCCATGTAAATTATCGTCTGCGCGATTGGCTTATCAGCCGTCAGCGTTACTGGGGTGCTCCGATTCCTATTATCTACTGCCCGCACTGCGGCGAAGTTCTGGTGCCTGAAGATCAGCTGCCGGTAAGACTGCCGGAAGATGTTGATTTCAATGCAGGCAGCGTTTCTCCGCTGGCTACTTCCGAAAGCTTTGTTAACTGCACCTGCCCGAAATGCGGTGCTCCGGCTAAACGTGAAACCGATACCATGGACACCTTCCTGTGCTCTTCCTGGTACTATCTGCGTTACACCGATTCGAAAAATGACAAGGCTCCTTTCGCTAAAGAAGTAAATCAATATTGGGGACCTGTTGACCAATACATCGGCGGTATCGAGCATGCTATTCTGCATCTGCTGTATTCCCGTTTCTTCCTGAAAGTGCTGCGTGATGCAGGCCTGGTTGATTATGATGAACCGTTTGCTAACCTGCTGACTCAGGGTATGGTAATTAAGGACGGCGCTAAGATGAGTAAATCTTTGGGCAATGTTGTTTCTCCTGAAGAAATTCTGGAAAAATACGGTGCTGATACTGCACGTCTCTTCATTATGTTTGCTGCTCCGCCTGAAAGAGAACTGGAATGGAGCGATCAGGGCGTTGAAGGCTCCTTCCGTTTCCTGAACCGCGTATGGCGTATTGTTTACAACTATCTGCCGCAGCTGGAACAAAAAGTTACCTCTTATGATGCAGCTGCTCTGACTGAAGCTGATAAAGAACTGCGCCGCGTTGTACATGGCAGCATTAAGAAAGTTACTGCCGATATCGATAAACGCTTTAACTTCAACACTGCTATCAGTACACTGATGGAACTGGTTAATGCTCTGTATGCTTATAAAGAAGCTAAACAGGAAGCTAATGCAGGTCTTATCTATGAAGCTATTTCCGCTCTGCTGCGTATGCTGGCTCCGTTTGTACCGCATATCACCGAAGAATTGTGGCGCGGTGTAATTGATGCTGATTCCAGCGTACATGCACAAAAATGGCCTGAATACAGCGAAGACGCTCTGAAAGTAGATAATGTCGAAATCGTTCTTCAGGTTAACGGCAAAGTAAGAGGCAGACTGACTGTTCCTGCTGCTGCAACCAAAGAAGAACTGGAGAAAATTGCTTTGGCTGATGCTAACGTACAAACCCACATCGGCGATGCTAAAATTATGAAGATTATCTGCGTTCCCGGTCGTTTGGTAAATATTGTTGCAAAATAAAATATAATTTCATAGCAGTGCCTATATAACGCTTGAATTATTCAGAAGTTCTGAGAATAACGATTTTGTTATTCTCAGAACTTTTTTTATTAGGGAGTGTTGCTGATGGACAACAGAAAGAAAAAGTTTATTTTGTTGTGTGTTTTACTGTTAGGATGTGTTTTGACCAGTATTGCGGCAGAATATTTTACGACTGAAGAACCTGCACCGATTATCAGCGCGCAGACGCAGGTTAAAAGCAAGGAGCAACTGATTACAGTATATGTAAGCGGCGCAGTTGCCAGACCAGGATTATATGAACTGCCTGCAGGTATAAGGGCACAGGAAGCAGTGGAAGCTGCAGGAGGCTTTACCGAAGCTGCTAATCAGGAAAAAGTAAATTTGGCTAAGAAATTGAAAGATGGCAGTCAGGTTAACGTACCGGCTTTAAAAGGCAGCAAAAAGGCAATTGCCGGCACAAATGCTTCTGCAGGTAAGGCAAGTGTTGGCAGTCAGCAGAAACAGGCAGGTTTGATAAATATTAATACTGCCAGTATAACGGAGCTGGATTCCCTGCCGGGTGTTGGCGAGGTAACGGCGCAAAGAATTGTAGAATATCGTCAGCAGCATTCTTTTACGCGTATCGAAGATATTATGCAGGTGAAAGGCATAGGTGAAGCAAAGTTTAATAAAATGAAAGACAGGCTTACAGTACAATGAACAGTATCTATCTGGGTACCTTATGCTTTCTTTTTAGCTGCTATGCTGCTCTGCAGTTACAGTATTTTTATTTTGCTGTTACAGCTGTAATAGCTGCAGGTTTGCTGGCAGCTGGTGTTTTTTATTTTAAGCGAAACAGCAGAGAAAAAGCTTTCAACTGTGGAGTGATATTGTTTTTTCTGCTGCTTGGGCTGGCAGCTGGAATGCGAGCGCCGACAGATGCTCAAAAAGAACTGGAACCATATTACGGCAGGCAGGTAACATTGTATGGCAGAATTGATTTGCTTTCTGTTAAACAACATCAGTATGGCACTTCATTTTTGTTGGAATGTCAGCGTCTGGAAACAGATAACCTGCAGATTCCTTATCGTCAGAACGTACGCGTTTTTACTGCTGAAAAATATAAAGAACTTCCCGGCGGCGCAGCTGTTTGCAGCGGCAAGCTTGAAGAAATGACATCTTTTCGTAACCCGGGCGGTTTTGATGGTGCTTTATGGAACAGACTACAAGGTATTGGCGGCAGTATGCGCAAAGCTGCCGTGACATGGCAAAAGCAGGAAAGTCTTTGGGATAAGTTTGCAGCCTGGAACATTCATCTGCGTCAGCGTATCAGTGATATTGCAGGTGAAAAGGGAGCACTGCTGGCAGGTATGGTTCTGGGAGGCAGTGCAGGACTGGACGAGGAAAGCAGACGACTTTTTGCTGATAATGGCTTGTCGCATCTGCTTTCAGTATCAGGCTCACACCTTGTTGTGCTGACAGGATTTTTACTGCTGCTTTTAAGCAAGGTGCCGCGAAAAATGCGTAATGTGATTATTGGCAGTTGTCTTTTGATTTATGCTGCTTTATGCGGCTGGAAGCCTCCGGTGATACGAGCACTTTTGATGAGCCTGATTCTGCTTTATGGAGGTAATGGAGCAGCAAAAGGAAATATTTTGTGTGTTTCTGCTGTAGTAATGCTTATTTTTAAGCCTTTATGGCTGCTGGACACTGGCTTTCAATTATCTTTTGGCGCTGCCGCCGGACTTATCTGGCTGCTGCCGCGTATTACTCAGCTGTTAAGCAGTTACTTGCCGTTGTGGCTGAGTGAGGCTGTTGGGGTAACTATTGCTGCGCAGCTGCCGGTACTGCCAATTTTAATCAGCAGTTTTCATCAGCTGCCAGTAATTTCTTTGCTCAGCAATATTCTTTTAACACCGGTACTGGAGTGCTGCGTTTTGCTTACTATGGCTGGCTTAGCTCTGGATACTCTGTGTAGCTGGGGAAGTACTTTGATAATGCTTGCTGCATATTTGCTGAAACAGGTGCTGATTCAGGCAGATTTTTTGTCTATCATACCTGGCGGACAGATTGTAGTAGGCAGCTTACCAAGCTGGAGCGGGATAATTTATTATTTTCTGCTGGTGATAGTGCTTGATTTAGCTTGCGTCCAGTTTTTGCATAATAAAGAGCGGCGCTTTTTATCCATGGTGCTTACAGCAGTCCTTATGATTGTTGTGCTTTGGAGCCGCTTGCTGCCGCAGCCGCTGACAGCTTATTTTCTGGACGTTGGGCAGGGAGACAGTACCGTTGTTGTTACTCCTGCTGGACAGGTAATAGTTATTGATACCGGCGGACTGAAAAATTATGATACCGGCAGCAGGATTGTAGCACCATTTTTGCGCAGTATCGGCAAAGATAAAGTAGATGTACTGCTGCTGAGTCATGGAGATTTTGACCATGCAGGCGGTGCTGCAGGACTTGCTGCTAATATGAATATTGACAGATTTATTGTACCACCGAAGCTGGATAAGCAAATTTTACAGCAGGTACAGAGCCATAATCCGGAATGCCAGTTAGAATACCCCGTTGAAGGACATCAATATCAATTAAAAGATGGCGACAGTCTGGATATTGTGAGTATTGGCAAGGCAGAAAGCGACAGTAATGATGCGGGCATTGTTGCTGCCATAGAATATGCAGGGCATAAGCTGCTTTTTCCGGGCGACATCAGCTCTGAGCGCGAAGAACAGCTGCAGAATATAGGTCATTATGAAGTGCTGAAGGTTGCGCATCATGGTTCATCAGGCAGCAGCAGTGCCGAATTTTTACAGCAGATACAGCCGAAGATTGCAGTAATATCTGCGGGACGCAATAATAGTTATGGACATCCTCATCAGGAAACGCTGCAGCGCTTGCAGAAGGCTGGTGCAGAAGTATTGCGGACAGACCAGTCAGGCGCGGTTAAGATTGTTTTTGACGGGGCAGGGACAAAATGTTATAGTTATGTATACCATAAGCAATATTTTTAGGAGAAAATTATGGAATACAGACCGGATGATTTAATCAACAGGCTGAAAAATAAAGAAAAGCTGCCCAATATCATCGTAACTTTTGGAGAAGAAACTTATTACAGCAGTCAGATAGCCGCTTTGCTGCCAGATTATGTTTTTGGCGATACAGAAGCTGAGTCGCGGCAGATTACGGTGTTTGAAAAAGATACAGAGCTGAAAGAGCTGGCCGGAGTTATCAATACTTATCCATTTTTTTCCGGCAGTTCACTGGTAATTTTAAAGGATGAAAAGCTGCTTGGCGGCAAGCAGGACAGTGAAGCGAAAAAAGAGCGTTTGGAAAAGCTTTTGAAAATACTGCAGGATGTGCCGGAGTATTGTACTGTGTTCATAAGCACTGCCAAACTTGATAAACGCAGCCGTTTTTACAAACAGTTAAAAGAAAAAGGTGCAGTTTGTGAATGCAGCAGTTTCAAAGCTTATTCTGCCGGTCCATGGCTGCAGCAGCAGGCTGCGGAACTGGGTGGCAGTCTTGAACGAGAGGCTGTGGAGCTGATATTGGAATATCTGGCTCCCGTCGATAAGGTACCGCTGCAGCTTGTGCGCCAGGAACTGGAAAAGCTAGCCGTTTACGCAGGTGACAGGAAAGAGTGGACGAGAGAAGACGTAGCAAGTATTTTTACCGCCTTGCCGGAGGTTTCCGGCTTTTCACTGTCCAATGCAATTTTGGAAAGAAAGCTGGTGCAGTCTTTAGAGCTGTTGGCTTATGAGAGAAAAAAAGGTACGGCCATTCTGCTTTTGTGCGGCAGTATACTTTTTCAGCTGCGCCGTTTAGCAAAGGTACAGGAGCTGCAAAGACAGCATTATGGTCAGGCACAGATTGCATCAGAGCTCAGCCTGTCACCGTATGCGGCTAAAGTAGTGATGCAGCAGGCGCGCAATTTTCCTTATGAAAAGGTGCGGGAAGCAGTGCTGGCACTGGCTGATTTGAATATACAGATGCGCAGAGGCGGCAGAAGATATGAGCTGCTGGAAGAAATTTTGATAAAACTATTGTCGTAAAGAAGAAAAAGATAGACAATTTAGTATAGGATTTGTTATAATAATTTTGTCAATGGTGACTTTTCTGGAGCAGGAGCAGTGTGTTCTGTTTTAGAAAGGTCTTTTTGTTTTTTACATTCAAAATGGTTGGAAAGGAGTACAGCATTAGTGCTGGCACAAAAATGAACAAGAAAAATTTACTGTACGTCATTAAACCGGAACAACAGAATGAACAATCTTTACATAATCTCCTGCAGATGCACCCGGAAATCAAATTTGTATCTTTGATGGGTGTAGATTTTGCAGGTAATGATACTGATGAAAAAATTCCCATGAAAATCTTTCTGGAAGATATTGAAAGCTTCCTGGAAGGCAGTGCAGCTCAGACTGACGGTTCTTCCGTAGTTCTCACTGGTATTGCTACTTTGAACAATGCTCGTGTAGACATGAAAGTCGATAAATCAGTTAACTGGTATGTTGATTATAATTACGAACATTTTGACGCTGAAAACGGCAACATGGTAGGTACCCTGCGTATTCCGTGCTACCTGATTCACAACGGCAATTTTGTTGACTCCCGTTCCATCCTGAAAAATACTCTGGACTATGTTGAAAGTGAAATCATGGGCCTGTTTGCCAAACATCCCAAGATTGCCGGCTTGGAGCATGTGAATGCTGCTGAAATCGACAGACTGGTATTCACCTGTGCAACAGAACTGGAATTCTGGGTAAAATCTCCTCGTGAAGATGCTCCTATCGAAGCTCTGTCTTCTTCTCAGATGATGCAGGAACAATACTGGCAGCGTACCCGCGGCAATGTACGTACTGCTTTGGAGCAGACTGTACAAATGCTTGAGCTGTACGGACTGGAACCTGAAATGGGCCATAAAGAATGCGGCGGCGTTAAAGGCCAGATTGACTCTGCCGGCCACATGACTCACGTTATGGAACAGTTGGAAGTAGACTGGAAATTCAGTCTGGGTGTACAGACTGCCGATAACGAACTGCTGGCACGTATCATTGTTAAAGAAGTATTCCGTATGAATGGTTTGGAAGTTTCCTTCCAGGCTAAACCGGTACCGGGTGTCGCAGGCAGCGGTGAACATGTCCATGTAGGCATTGCTGCTAAGATGAAAAACGGCAAGATTATCAACCTGTTTTCGCCGACTGATATGCACAAGGATTTCCTTTCCGCTATCGGCTACGGCAGCATCATGGGCCTGCTGAAAAACTATGAAGTTATCAATCCGTTTATCTCCTGCACTATAGATTCTCTTAACCGTCTGAAACCTGGCTTTGAAGCTCCGGTCTGCATCGTAACTTCTTTGGGTATGGGTCCTGAAAATCCGTCCCGTAACAGAACTATTCTGGCCGGTTTGATTCGTGACCTTGATAACGATAAAGCTACCCGTATTGAGATGCGTTCTCCTAATCCGTATACCAATACCTACATTGCACTGGCAGCTTTCTACCTGTCCATGCTTGACGGCATTAAGGCCTGCGTAGAATCCGGACTGGATTTGAAAGCACTGGAAAAAGAAATTTCCAAACAGGCTGGTGAAGAAAGCTTCTATCTGGAAAAAGACAGAGAATATCGTACTGAAAAAGATGTTTTCGAAGACTTTACTCAGGAAGAACGTGACAGATTGTTCGGCAAACCGCCTGCAACTGTTTGGGAAAATCTGCGTGCTTTCAAAGAATATCCTGAAAAAGTTGAAGTGCTCACAAGAGGCAATATTCTGAAACCGGAATATATTGAATCTTTCATGCAGGGCGCTCTGATTCGCTGGAAAACAGAACTGCTTACCCGTCTGATTCCGGAAAATTATCAGGCTGTAGTTGATATGAAACGCCTGCATAATCAGGAAACCTGCACTGACTGCGATTTGGCTATGTGGCATAAAATCCAGGTACTGCGCACTAAACTGGCTAAGGATTCCTTTGATGAACCGAGCCTGTTCTCCCGCATCCGCAAAGCTATTGCAGAAGCAGACTATGATACCGCTTCTGATTTGAAAGTGGAAATGGCTGCTACCATGGAAGAACTGCATGTTCTGTATCATGATTACAAACAAAACATTATTGACTGATTGATGTCAGTAGAAAAAATGTCCTGCAGAAAATATTTTGCAGGGCATTTTTTATGGTAATTTTAGGGTAATAGATTATTTGTTTTTTGTGATTTTATGACGAAAATAAAATACATGATGCTAAATATCTGCATGATTTTTAATTGTTAACTGTTGAGTTAATAAAAAAACTATGATAAAATATTAGAGATTTCATGGAAAGGCTAATGAAAGCGAGGCGGATATTTTGGCTGAGCAGGTAAAAGATGTTCCTGAATATATCCGTAAAATGTATGGCTATAATTCCTTTGTGAATAGCTTTGGCATCAGTATTGATGAAATAAGCTGCGGCAGCGCAGTTTTAAGCATTGATATTGATCCGCTGAAACATTTTGACCACCGTGGGTTCTGCCATGGAGGTGTTTTGACAGCTTTAGCCGATTCCGTGCTGAGCGTGACTGGTGCCAGTGCCGGAGCGGCAGTGGCGACACTGAATCTCAGTATGAACTTTATACGTAATGTGCATAATGCCGGGCGTATCAGTGTGAAAAGCAAAATCCGTCATCATGGGCGTACTACTATGGTGATAGAGGCGGAAATGTTTGATGAAGAACACACTGTGCTGGCTACTTTTCTTTCTACTATGTTAGTAGTCGGCAAATTTGAAGAAATACCTGAAAAATGGTAATTTTCCGGTAACAGTCTAAAAGCAGCGGTATGGCCGCGTAATTTTAAGGAGGATAAAATGGAGTTTGCATTAAACGAAGAACAACTTGAATTACAGGAGATGGTGAGGGAGTTTGTAGAAAAAGAAATCACCCCTTATGCCGCTGAAATGGACAGAGAAAATCACATGCGTGATGGCCTGATTGAAAAAGCTAATGAAATGGGCCTGCTGAATGTTATTGTTCCGGAAGAACTGGACGGCCCTGGTCTGGACAGTGTTTCCGTAGCTGTAATTTATGAAGAACTTGGCAAAGGCTGTGCAGGTGTAGCAACCTCTCTGGCTGCTAACTCTCTGGCAACCTGCCCGGTATTGATTGCTGGTAATGATGAGCAAAAACGCATGTACTGCGATGTTTTAAATAACGGCGGTCTGGCTGCTTTCGCACTTACTGAACCTGGTGCAGGCAGTGATGCAGGCGGTGTATCTACCCGTGCAGAAAAAAATAAGGAAAACGGCACTTATACTCTTAACGGCAGCAAAATCTTTATCACCAATGCCGGTATTGCTGATATTTTCCTGGTATTTGCTAATACTCGTAAGACTGGCGGTATCCGTGGCCTTACTGCATTTATCGTTCCTAAAGACACTCCGGGTCTGACTATCGGCAAAAAAGAAGACAAAATGGGCATCCGTCCTTCCAATACCTGCGAAGTTATCCTGCAGGATGTTGTAATTCCTGAATCTTATCGTGTAGGCCGTGAAGGTGAAGGCTTCCGTATTGCTATGAATACTCTGGACAGCGCTCGTCCTTTCGTAGGTGCTGTTTCTGTAGGTATTGCACAGGCAGCTTTGGACTGCGCTGTTAAATATTCTAAAGAACGCCGTCAATTTGGTCAGCCGATTGCTTCTTTCCAAATGGTACAGGCTATGATCGCTGATATGGCTATGAAAGTTGAAACTGCCCGTCTGATGGTACACAAAGCTTGCTGGATGCGTGACCAGGGCATGGAATTCTCTAAAGAAGCTGCTATGGCTAAATGCTATGCTGCTGATGTTGCTATGCAGGTAACTACCGATGCTGTGCAGGTAATGGGCGGCTATGGCTATTCTCGTGAATATCCTGTAGAGAAAATGATGCGTGATGCTAAAATCATGCAGATTTATGAAGGCACCAACCAAATTCAACGTCTGGTTATTGCCAACAAAATCCTTTACTAATAGAAGTTTAATAATTTCCCCTGTTTCTGTCGGAAACAGGGGATTTTTGTTTTTGTATATATTTATAAATAAAAACTAGCAAAAAGTATATAAATATGCAAAAAATACAAGATAAATAGTTTCAGTATGAAAAAATGTGGTATAATATACACATCAAAATCAAAATGGAGTACTATATGAATTTTATCCTGATTGTAGCAGCAGTAATTATCATAGACCAGATAACGAAGTACATAGTGGTCAATAATTTTTTCCTGGGCGAAAGCATTCCGGTTATACCTAATATATTTCACTGGACTTATATACTTAATGAGGGAGCAGCCTTTGGGATGCTCGAAGGCAGCCGTTGGTTGTTTGTAGTTGTAGCGCTTGCTGTAAGCCTGGGTATCTGGTATTTCCGTAAAGAAATAAGCCAGGAACCGCTGATGGTAAGAATGGGAGCGGCATTATTTGCAGGCGGTGCGATAGGTAATCTTATTGACAGAACTTTGCACGGTGCAGTAATTGATTTTTTTGATTTCAGAATCTGGCCGATTTTTAATGTGGCAGATATCGCAATATGCATAGGAGTGGGAATGATTTTATGGAAAATAGTAACAGCGGAACTGTTGGAACACAAGAACGCATAATTATTACTGAAAATGAAGCAGGTATGCGTGCTGATGTAGCTCTGGCACAGCTGCTGGAGATAACCCGTTCCAATATGCAGAAGTTATTGGAAGAAGGCAGAGCTGTCCGAGGACAGAAAGTGATTAAGTCCAATTATCGCGTTAAGGCTGGTGAGGAGATTCTGGTGAATTTGCCTGAACCGCAGCCGCTTGATGTGCAGCCGGAGGATATTCCTCTTGATATTATTTATGAAGATGATGACGTGGTTGTAGTTAATAAAGCGCGCGGTATGGTAGTACATCCCGCTGCTGGTAATTACAACGGAACGTTGGTTAATGCTTTGCTGTATCATTGCAAAAACCTTTCCGGTATCAATGGTGTTATTCGCCCGGGTATTGTACATAGATTGGATAAAGATACTTCCGGTATTATGATTTGCGCTAAAAATGACAGTGCTCATCTGTCATTATCAGAGCAGATTCAAAGCAAGACGGCACAGCGTACTTATCTTGCTGTTGTCAGAGGCAATGTAAAAAATGACAGCGGCATTATTGAAACGCAGATTGCCCGTGATAAGAATGACCGCAAGAAAATGGCCGTTGTTACCGAAGGCGGTCGTCAGGCGATTACTGAATATGAGGTAGCAGAGCGTTTCGGCAAATATACGGTAGTAAAATGCCGTTTGAAAACCGGGCGCACTCATCAGATACGTGTCCATATGGAATACCTGGGTTATCCGTTAGTTGGTGATCCTAAGTATTCACCTATGAAGACGCCTTTTGCTATTAATGGTCAGGCACTTCATTCACTTACCTTATCCTTTACGCATCCGCGTACAGGAGAGCGATTGACTTTTGAGGCACCTTTGCCGGAAGATATGAAAAAGATTTTAACCAGACTGCGCTTAGGGCAGTTTAGCTGATATGTTTACTGCGGTTTAGCCGTGATAATAAATTTGGGGTGATTGTTATGACAAATTTTGTAAAGAAAAATGTAATTATGGATGCTGACGCTATGCGTCGTGCTATCGTGCGTATTTCTCATGAGATTATAGAAAAAAACAAAGGCGTAGAAAATGTTGTGTTAGTAGGCATTCGTACCAGAGGTGTACCCATTGCTGAACGTATCGCTAATACTATCGAAAGAATTGAAAATGCTAAAGTGCCGGTAGGCATGCTGGATATTACTCTTTATCGTGATGATCTGTCCACTTTGGCTTATAATCCTATCGTACATGGTACAGAAATTGACCTTGATTTGACTGGCAAAGTAGTAATCCTGGTTGATGATGTACTGTACACCGGCCGTACTATCAGGGCTGCACTGGATGCCATCATTGATATGGGCAGACCCAGAGCAATTCAGCTGGCAGTACTGATTGACCGCGGCCATCGTGAACTGCCTATCCGTGCAGATTTTGCCGGCAAAAATGTACCGACTTCTCATAAAGAAGCAGTAAATGTTTCTTTGGCCGAAGAAGACGGTATTGATGAAGTTGCTATTGGAGATATGGAATAATAAAGAAACCAGGTGAAAAAGATGACTGATCCTGTAAAAGTACGTAATGCATGTCTTGGCAGCACCGTAGTGCAGAATCTGGAAAAACGCGGTTTTAAGGCCTATTATTGTGAAACTGCTTCTGCAGCAGCTGAACTTGCGTTGTCTCTTATTTCTAAAGAAGATGTTGTGGCTTGGGGCGGTTCTGTTTCTGTCAGTTCTTCCGGTTTGTTGGACAAAGTGAAAGCATCATATACTGTTATTGACCGCGATACAGCTGCAAATGCCGAAGAACGTGTGGAAATGATGCGTAAATCGCTTTTGTGTGATACTTTTCTGATGAGCAGCAATGCTGTCAGTGAAGATGGGCAGCTGGTAAACATCGACGGCAACGGTAACCGCTGTGCAGCTTTAATTTATGGGCCTAAACAGGTTATTGTGCTTGTCGGTATCAATAAGATTGTTAAGACTGTGCATGATGCTGTTGCCAGAGCACGCGGAACAGCGGCGCCTATAAATGCGCAGAGATTTGCGGGCTTAAATACGCCTTGTCAGAAAACAGGCGCTTGTATGGATTGTTTGTCACCGTCTTGCATTTGCAATCAGATAGTTATTACCAGACGGTGTCAGCCGCAGGGACGTATCAAGGTTATTATTGCAGGCGAAGTGCTGGGCTTTTAAGATAAGAGCGAGGTAGAACCATGGGAAATTTAGCTGATAAATCAGAAATTCTTTACCATGTAGGATTTTGCGCTGATGATTTAAAAGGTGCAGAGTGGGCTGTTTTGCCGGGAGATCCTGGCAGAGTGCAGCTTTTGGCAGAAAATTTAGGTGAAGCAAAATTTATTGCCTGCCATCGTGAATATACCAGCTGGCTGGCGCAGATGGACTGTGGTCCGGTGTTAGTATGTTCTACCGGTATGGGAGGTCCGTCTACAGCTATTTGTCTGGAAGAGCTGGCGCGGATGGGTATTAAAGGCGTTATCCGTGTTGGTACTACTGGCACTATTCAGGAAAAAATCAATATTGGTGACCTGATTGTCAATAATGCGGCAGTACGTTTGGATGGTACTTCACAGCATTATGCGCCGCTTAATTTTCCGGCGGTAGCAGATATAGAGATTACTAATGCTTTAAGACAGGCTGCTATGGAAAATGATTTTCCCTATCATACAGGTATTTCCGTTTCCTCTGATACCTTTTGGCCCGGGCAGGAACGTTATGACAGTTTTTCCGGCTATGTGCGCAAATCTTTGCGTGGAACACTGCAGGAATGGCAGAAATTAGGTGCGCTTAATTATGAAATGGAAACAAGTGCTTTATTTGTTGTTTCTCAGTGTTTGGGCCTCAAGGCAGGCGCAGTATGTTCCGTTGTGGCAAAACGTACGGATAGCGAGGCTGTAGTGCCGCTGGAAAATAAAGGAGAAACAACCAGACGTTTTTTGGTTACTGTGAAAAGAGCTTTACAGTTATTGTTGAAAGCTGGTGAATAAATGCCAAGAACAATTATTTTGCTTATGGATTCCTTTGGAATTGGCTGGGCAGACGATGCTGCTCAGTACGGAGATCAGGGGGCGGATACTTTAGGTCATATCTGCGAATGGTTCAGTACCAACAGAGAGAAACCCTTGTATCTGCCTAATCTTGCTAGACTGGGACTGCAGAAAGCAGCAGAGCTGAGCCGCAAAAAGCCTCTGGCAGCAGATTTAGGTGCAGCTTATGAAACTGGTGCCTATACTTATGCGCAGGAAGTAAGCCGCGGTAAGGATACACTTAGCGGGCACTGGGAAATTGCCGGTGTTCCTGTTAATTTTGATTGGGGATATTTCCCTGATAAGCCTTCCTGTTTTCCGCAGGAACTGATTGAAGCAATTATTCGTGAAGGAAAGCTGCCGGGCGTATTGGGAGAAAAGCATGCTTCCGGTACGGAGATTATCAAAGAACTGGGCGAGGAGCATGTACGCAGCGGTAAGCCGATTATTTATACTTCTGCTGACAGCGTGCTGCAGATTGCTGCACACGAGCAGGCTTTTGGCTTGGACAGACTGTATGAGCTGTGTAAAATCGCTTTTAAGCTGGTGCAGCCGTATAAGATTGCCAGGGTTATTGCCCGTCCTTTCGTAGGCAGCTGTGCAGAAGATTTTACCAGGACTACCAACAGGCACGATTATGCAGTGCCTGCACCGGAAGCAACCTTGCTTGATAAAGTGGTGGAAGCCGGTGGTAATGTGTATGCTGTGGGGAAGATTGCTGATATTTTTGCTCATCGCGGCATCACTAAGCATTATCCTGCTGGTGGTCTTGATAAGTTAGTAGACGCGACAGTGCAGGCAGTAAAGGATGCGGCTGATAATACTTTAGTGTTTACTAACTTTGTTGATTTTGATTCTTCGTTTGGACACCGCCGTGATATACAAGGCTATGGTGAAGCACTGGAATATTTCGACAGCAGATTGCCGGAAATTATGACTTTGCTGAAAGAGGACGATTTATGTCTGATAACAGCTGACCATGGCAATGACCCGACCTGGAGCGGCACTGACCATACGCGTGAAAAGATTCCGGTACTGTTCTCGGGCAGTAAGGTTGCTGCTAAGGAACTTGCACCTATGCACACATTTGCTGATATTGGGCAGACTATTGCTGACTATATGGGAACAGGCAAAACTTTAACCGGAACGAAGGTTGATTTGTTTTAAGGAGGAAAAGCCATGAAAAAAATCTTTTCGCTCTTTGTTTTTTTGCTGATGTTAGTTGGAATGACTGTTTTGCCGCAGCAGGTACAGGCTTTTGATGAAAAGCCTGTTGGCTTTGTTGTTATTGATAAAACCGGCGGTAATATTACCGGCGGAGTATACAGCTCGTGGCGGCAGGTTGTAAAATGGGCCTACCATTTTCCTTACTATAAAATTGTTGACAATGCAGAACCTCAGGCAGTAACAGCAGAAGTACTGAAAAATGATGTAAAAGTAACTAAAGACGTACTGGCGGCTCTGGCAGAGAAAAGTAAGGTTGACGTACTTGTGGTAGCCAAGGTTTATGATATGAACGATTATATGATTAGTTCAGGTTTTGGCTGGCGCGAAGATTCTGAAACCTATGTAAGAGTGGAAGCTGTTGCTGATTTATATGTTTATAAAAAAGACGGCGATAAATTCTTACAGAAAAAGCTGCGCGAACGTGAAATAAAAGATCTGGGTAATTACGAAAAACCGCAGGAAACAATTAAATGGGCTTTGTGTAAATTGGTAAATACTATGGAAGGGCGTCCCATTATTGGTGAATGAAGCAGACCTGTCCAATGTGAGAACGCATTGGACAGGTATTTTTTCTTTACCTAAAGGAATGCTTGTGATACAATAATCTTTATAATTAAATGTCACATTATTTACACAATGGAGGGTTAATGATGAAATTACTGGAAGAAAAAATTTTACATGACGGCATCATTAAGAGCGGTAACGTATTGAAGGTTGACGGTTTTTTAAATCATCAAATTGATGTTCCGTTTATTGCAGAGCTGGGCAAAGAGTTTAAGCGCCTGTTTGCAGACCGTCCTATCAACAAGATTTTGACTATTGAGGCTTCCGGTATCGGCATTGCCTGCATTACGGCAATGTATTTTGATGTTCCTGTGGTATTTGCCAAAAAATCTCAGGGCTCCAATATGGATAAAGACGTATATTTTACCAAGATAACCTCCTTTACGCATAATAAAGTCAATGACGTAGTAGTTTCCAAACAATATATCAGCAAGAACGACCATGTGCTGATTATTGATGATTTTCTGGCTAACGGCTGCGCATTGGAAGGCCTGATGGATTTAGTTCGACAGGCTGGCGGTGTTGTTGAAGGCATCGGTGTAGCAATTGAAAAAGGCTTCCAGGGAGGCGGCGATAAACTGCGTGCAAGTGGTGTACGCTTGGAGTCTTTGGCAATCATTGATAAGATGGATGCCAAGACAGGCAGTATCCAGTTCAGATAAGAAGGAGGATACTTATGGAAAAAGAAAAGAAAAAAACAGATGCGATTTATGAGCTTGACGGCAAAGTACCGCTGGGCAAGGCAGTTCCTTTTGGCTTACAGCATGTTTTAGCAATGTTTGTTGCCAATATCGCTCCAATCCTTATTGTGGCAGGTGTGGTTAAGATGCCGCCGGAGCAGAGTGCGGCGCTGATTCAGTCCGCGATGATTATTGCCGGTATTGGCACTTTGATTCAGTTATATCCGTTGTGGAAGGTTGGCAGCGGTTTGCCCATAGTTATGGGTATCAGCTTTACCTTCGTTTCTGTTTTCTGTGTAGTAGGCAGCAAGTATGGCTATGGTGCCGTTATGGGTGCAGCCTTGGTAGGCGGTATCTTAGAAGGTATTCTTGGCTTGTGTGCCCGTTACTGGCGACGTTTTATTCCGCCGATTGTAGCGGCAACAGTAGTTGCTTCTATCGGTTTTTCACTTTTGGGTATTGGTGCTAATTCTTTTGGCGGCGGTTTTGGCAATCCTGATTTTGGCGATGCCAAATATATCATTGTAGGTACAATTACTCTGATAAGCTGCATTGGCTTTAATGTATTGGCAAAATCCTTCTATAAACAGCTTTCAGTACTGTTTGGCCTTGTAGTAGGTTATATTGCTGCTTATTTTTACGGTTTGGTAGATTTAAATGGTCTTGCTACAGCTAAACTTATTGCTATACCGCAGTTTATGCCCTTTGAGATGGAATTCCATCCTGATGCAATTTTTGCTATTTTCCTTATCTTCCTCGTTTCTGCTACGGAAACTATCGGTGATACTTCCGCAATGACGGCTATTGGTCTGCGCCGTAATGTAAGCGAGAAAGAAATTTCCGGTTCTATTACTTGTGACGGACTGGTAAGTAGCTTTTCTTCACTTTTTGGCTGCATGCCGATTACTTCTTTCAGTCAGAACGTAGGCCTTATTGCCATGACTAAGGTAGTAAACAGATTTGCCATTATGACTGGTGCTGTCATCATGATTATGGCAGGCCTTTTTCCAGCTTTAGGCGTGCTTTTGGCTTCTCTGCCTGAACCTGTATTGGGTGGCTGTACATTGATGATGTTCGGTTCTATCGTAGTCAGTGGTATCCAGATGGTTGCTGCCTGCGGTTATACTCAGCGTAATGTCATTATAGCTTCTCTTGCTATGAGTATCGGTATTGGCTTTACTCAGGTGCCAGCTATTTTTAAAATTTTCCCGGCGCTGGTGAAGAATGTATTCGCCGAAAACTGTGTAGCAGTAGTGTTTTTGGTAGCTTTGGTGCTTAATTTTGTTCTGCCAGATAATATGGACGAAATTCGCTGATTTGAGGCTTGAAAATGAAGATTATCGACGTACACATGCATTATTATAATGTTGAAGGTTTTTATGAAACGGCCAAGCAGGCAGGTCATGAAAATACTTCAGCCTGTTGGCAGCAGATTTGTGAAGAAAACAATATCGTATTTGCGGTAGCTATGGGCAATACTATGGATGCGTCTGTACGTTATGGCGGTGTGCCGCCGCGGCTTATCAATCTGGCAGCACCTTTTAATGAGGAGCAGTATAATCAGCCTGAGAATATAGGTTATTGCTTAGGTGTGCAGAGCGATTTAATTACCGAAGCAAATGCGGAACGTACGGCGCAGGAGTTTGAGTTTTATCTGCAGCAGCCGCACTGCCTGGGGTTAAAGTTTTATCCTGGTTATAATGCTTCCTATGTCAATGAGAAAAAGCATTGGCCGCTTATAGAACTGGCCAGAAAGTATTCTGTACCGGTAGTTATCCATACAGGTGACACGGCGCGGCCTACAGGTTTATTGAAATATTCTCATCCGCTGACGGTGGATGAAGCGGCAGTAAATTTTCCTGATGTAACCTTTGTTATTGCTCACTGCGGCAATCCCTGGATTGTGGATGCCGTAGAGGTTGCTGCTAAGAACGATAATGTTTGCTTAGACTTATCTGGACTACTTGCAGGTCAGCCTAAGCCCATGTTTTTATATGAGAAGAACGCTGCTTATTTTGCATATCTCAGAATGTGGCTTAATTATCTGGGCCGTTATGATAAGGTTATGTACGGCAGTGACTGGCCGCTGGTAAATATTCCTACATATATTTCTTTAATGAAGAGAATCATACCGGAAACTGTGCATGAGCAGGTATTTTATCTTAATGCTTTGCGTGTATTCAGAAAGATAGAAAATTTAATAAACAGATAAAAAGACGGCATTTATTGCCGTCTTTTGTATTATCCTGCTGGCATGTGATATAATAGGGCACAGTAAAGCGAGGTGCGATATGGGTCAGCCAAGTATAAATGAAATAGAAAGCAGCCTGAAAGATTGGCAGTTTTTGCAGCAGCTGCCGCAGGAGGTAGCCGGTTATAAGCTGCGGCAGGGAACTGGTATTGAGGGACAGATATTAAATATTGCTTCTTATGTGCACGAAGCAAGTCACTGTCAGTTAGATCTTACTTATACAGGAGAAACATTTGATTATGTACCTGTAAAGAAAGTTGGCCTGCATGTTTTTCGTGACGACAGATTTTTTTGCCGTGACAGGGAAAAATTTGCCGCACTGATATTGCAGCAGCTGCCAAGAATAATAGGGGATATTGACAGAAATCAAAAACATGGCATGAGCTATGAAGCAGAATCACAGAATTTTGCTCAATGGGAAGCATGGAAAGCATTGCCGGAAAAAATAGGTGGTTTTGAACGTTTTATTACACCTGATAATCCGCTGACATATATTAACGGTTCTATTATTTTTTTAGATTATACAAATTTCAGCAACGGTAATCAGTTGTTTTTTTTGTATAATACTTTCAGAGATGAGCTGTTTGCGGAGATGAAAAAAGGCTATCTGCCGCTGACTACAGAGAGCTTTAATGCCAGGAATTTAGCGGATTTGACAGATCTTTTGACAGATAAATTAGAAGATACATTAAATCAGTTAGAAAATTAAGAAAAAGTTCTTGACAAGATATAGGCATATCTGTATAATATGTCTTGTGGTTGTTGGCCCGGTGGTTCAGTTGGTTAGAATGCCGCCCTGTCACGGCGGAGGTCGTGGGTTCGAGTCCCATCCGGGTCGCCAATAAGCCTCGGTAGCTCAGTTGGTAGAGCAAAGGACTGAAAATCCTTGTGTCCACAGTTCGATTCTGTGCTGAGGCACCATTTGCGGAAATAGCTCAGTGGTAGAGCACCTCCTTGCCAAGGAGGGGGTCGCGAGTTCGAATCTCGTTTTCCGCTCCACTTTTAAGGCGACATAGCCAAGCGGTAAGGCAGAGGTCTGCAAAACCTTTATCCCCAGTTCGATTCTGGGTGTCGCCTCCAACTTTTCTGCCGCGGTGGCGGAACTGGCAGACGCAAGGGACTTAAAATCCCTCGGGTAGTGATACCCGTACCGGTTCGATTCCGGTCCGCGGCACCATCATTACAAATCATAATTATTCTCAATGCTATGTGGCATTGAGATTTTTTCGTTTTAGGGAAAATAAAATTAACAGAGAAAAGAGGTATGAAGATGACTAATGGTTTTGCGGCACTGCATGTCTGTGCCCATACGGTTGAGCAGCTCAGTAAGATGGGTATTAAAAAGCCGATGCCTGTACAGGAACAGGCTATTCCCGCCTTGTTTGCGGGTAGGGACGTTATTGCCAGAGCACAGACAGGAACAGGCAAGACACTGGCCTTTCTGATACCTCTGGCAGAAAAAATAGATGTTAAGAAACCTTATGCTCAGGCCCTGGTTATTACACCTACCCGTGAGCTGGCACAGCAGATTGCCAACGAATTTAAAAAGATTGCCGGTGAAAGTCAGATTAAAGTGCTGGCTGTTACAGGCGGACGTGATTTTGAACTGCAGAAAAGCAAACTGGAGGGTAAAAGTCATGTACTCATTGGTACACCTGGGCGTCTTTTAGACCATATCAGAAAAGGCAATACTTCTTTAGGCGGCGTAAAATATCTGGTGTTGGATGAAGTGGACGAGATGCTCAAACAGGGCTTTATTGACGAGGCTGCAGAGCTGATTTCCATGACGGCACCGGAGCATCAGACTATGCTGTGTTCGGCAACACTGTCCGAGGAAGTACGCAAGCTGGGCAAAAAGCTGACTAAAAACTGCGCATTGATTGATATTAACCCGGAAGAAGCTGTAGTCGAAAAAATTCAGCAAATCTGCATTAAGACTACTGAAGAATATAAGAACAGAGCAACTGCCGCTCTTATTGATCGTTACAATCCCTATCTGATGATTGTTTTCTGCATGAGCAAGGAGCGCACGAAAGAAGTGGGCGAATGGCTGGGCATGCAGGGTTATAATGTAGATGTGCTGCACGGAGAGATGTCTGCTGTTAAACGTAAAACGGTAATGAAGGCATTCCGTGACGCAAGAATACAAATACTGGTTGCCAGCGATTTGGCAGCAAGAGGTCTTGATGTAGAAGGCGTAACCCATGTTCTTAACTATGATATTCCCCATGACGTAGACTGGTATGTACACCGCATCGGCAGAACAGGACGTGCCGGTAACGACGGCATAGCTGTTACCTTCTACACGGCAGAAGAAGTAAAATGGCTGCGTAATATTGAAACTAAACTGAACATTGTTATGGAAAGACAGAACTTGGAAGGCAAAACAGTTGCAAGAAGAGTAACTGTTGCCACCAATAACAAAAAGAAAAAGGCCAGCGGGCCTAAACGCGGACGCAATGCAGTTGCTGATAAGCGCAAGGCGCCAAAGACAGGCAGCAACAGAAGACAAAATAAAAAGAAATAATTTTGGCACCGATAAATCTTTGTGATTTATCGGTGTCTTTTTCGCTTTATTGGGCTTGTTTGTTTGCAGTTTATTTTATTAGGAGTTATAATTATTCTGATATACAATTTTTATTTTTAGATGATTAAGGAGACGAGAAAATGTCAGAAGTCAGAGTAAGATTTGCACCCAGCCCTACTGGGTATTTACATATTGGTGGCGCACGTACTGCGCTGTTTAACTGGCTGTTTGCCCGCAAAATGGGTGGTAAGTTGATTTTACGTATTGAAGATACCGATACCGAACGTTTGAAAGAGGATTCTGTAAGCCAGATTCTGACCAGTCTGAAATGGTTGGGATTAAACTGGGATGAAGGCCCGGAAACAGGCGGTGAATGTGGTCCTTATTATCAGTCTGAAAGACGTGAGCTGTACAGCAAATATGCGCAGCAGCTGCTGGACGAGGGCAAGGCTTATTATTGCTTCTGCACTCCGGCAGATTTGGAAGCTGAACGTGAAAAACAGCGTGCAGCAAAACAACCGTTCCGTTATGCACGTACTTGCCGCAATCTTGATCCGGAGGTAGCTAAGGCAAGAGCTGCTGCAGGCGAACCTTATTCTGTACGCATCAAGATTCCTACTGAAGGCAGCATTACTGTTCACGACTTAATTCATGGCGACGTTACTTTTAATATGGATCAGTTTGACGATTTTGTTATTGTTAAGAGCAACGGTATGCCTACCTATAACTTTGCAGTAGTAGTAGATGACCATCTGATGGGCATGACTCATGTGCTGCGTGCTGAAGAGCATCTTTCCAATACGCCTAAACAGCTGCTTATTTATGAAGCACTGGGTTTTGAACCGCCTAAATTTGGTCATATGCCGATGATTTTGGCTCCTGACCGCTCCAAGCTCAGTAAACGGCATGGCGCAACCTCTGTTGAAGAGTTCCGTGCGCAAGGCTATCTGCCGGAAGCTATTATTAACTATCTGACCTTGCTTGGCTGGGGCCCCGGTGATGAAAGAGAAATCTTCACTTTGGAAGAAACCGTAAAATTATTTGAACTTGAGCAGATGTCCAAAAAAGCTGCGGTATACGATACTAAAAAGCTGACTTGGATGAACGGTCAATATCTGTCTGAGCTGCCGCTGGAAAAAATTCTGCCGGAAGCTGAAACATTCTTTATTAAAGACGAATTGGTAACTAAAGAATGGCTGGCAGAAAACAAAGAATATTTTGCCAAACTTGTAGATACTGTGCGCGTACGTGTAAAAACTCTGCAGGAAGTTGCAGATGCATCTGCTTACTTCTTTAAAGATGTAGAAGCTTATGATGAAAAAGGCGTAGCTAAGCATTTTAAACCGGAAGCTGCAGAACTGCTGGAAAAATGTATTGCGGCGCTGGAAGCAGACGAAGTATTTGATCTTACCAGTACCGAAGCTATTTATAACAAGATTGCTGCTGACAACGGTCTTGCTTTAGGCAAGGTTATTCATCCTACCCGTCTGGCACTTACCGGACGCACTGTAAGTCCTGGTATGTTTGACGTAATGGTGCTCCTGGGTAAGGAGAAAACCCTGGCAAGAATGCGTAAAGCAGTAGAATATATCAAATCTCTGTAAAACAGTTACTAAGGAGGCCGGTTATGAAAATTATTTTGACAGCTTTGCTTTGTATGATGATGTGTGTTCCTGTTTTTGCTGATCAGCAGACTACTGTTTTATCTGCACCGGCATCTTTCAGTAAGACAGATGGCATGCTGCCTTATATTGACGGCAGCAATGACGTAACATTGGAAAAACAGGCTAATAATATTTTGCAGGAAAAAGCTAAAAAGCTGCTGCAGGATGTAGGCGGACAGGGTCATATTTCTTATGAAGTAAAGCTTAATCGTCCCAGTCTGGTAGGCGTACTGCTGAAAGCTGAAAATAATGGCCGTGTTGCTTATCAGGGTGTTAATATTGATTTGACCAGCGGCAGAGAGTTTACTGCCGGTGATTTTTATACTGAGTCTGATGAGTTCAAAGCACTGGTAAAAGGCGGCAGCGACTTGCTGTTTGCTGAAAAAGGCATTTATCTGCGTGCAGGCGGACAGGGCAATTATGATACCTTTATTGGCTACGGAAAACTGATGCCTTATATGCGTATCGGTGATGCAGGCAGATTGCTGCAGATTGCCCGTCTGACGCAGAATGCTGCTGATAAAGTACTGACAGTGCCTTCCGGAAGTCTGATGGCCTTAAAGCTTGATTCTAATCCTTCCAGCGGTTACCGCTGGGAAGTAAAGCTTGATAAAGCTGCAGAAGGAAGAATCCAAAAAGTAGGCAGTTCGTTTATCATGCCTCACAGCAATGATGACCGTGTTGGCACTCCGGGAACAGAAATTTTGGTGCTTACAGCGCAGGAGCCGGGAGAATGTCTGGTAACATTGGAATATAAACGTCCCTGGGAGAAGCAGGCTGTGAACAGCTTCTCTTTCAAGGTTGTAATCAAGGAGTAAGTATGGAAAAGACTGCCGTTTCGGTAAAAATTTATAACGAAAATTACGTGCTGCGGACAGAAGCGCCGCAGGGTGATGTGCTGGCAGTAGCAGAACTGGTTGACCAGAAGATGCAGCGGCTGGCAGAACAAAAGCAGATAACTGATACAGGCAGACTGGCTGTATGGACAGCGCTTGACCTTGCAGGTGAGCTATATAAGCTGAAGCAGGATTATGAAAAGCTGCTGGCTGCAGCCAAAGAACGCTGATAGAGGATGTATGTATGGAACAAACGAAGAAAATAGAACTGCTGGCTCCGGCAGGCAGCTGGGAAGCACTGGAAGCTGCTGTCAACGCCGGTGCTGATGCTGTTTATATGGGCGGCAAGGCTTTTGGTGCACGTCAGTATGCCAGCAATTTTGATAGGGAAGAAATGACCCGCGCCGTTTATTTTGCCCATATGCATCGGGTACGTCTGTATATTACTGTTAATACGCTGGTTGATGACAGCGAATTGAAAGAGCTGGCAGACTACCTGTTATTTTTAAATAATGTAGGTGTGGACGGTATTATCGTACAGGATTTGGGTGTTATCCGTCTGGCAAGAAAGATTGTGCCGGAACTGCCGCTGCATGCAAGTACGCAGATGACAGTTACCAACAGCGGCGGTGTAGAATTTGCTGTGCAGGCAGGACTGGAACGTACTGTGCTGGCACGAGAGCTTAGCCTGGAAGAAATTAAAGCTGCCTGTGATGTGGGTACGGAGATAGAAACCTTTATTCACGGTGCACTATGTGTCTGCTATTCCGGTCAATGTCTGATGAGCAGCCTTATTGGCGGACGCAGTGGCAACAGAGGACGCTGTGCGCAGCCATGCCGTTTGCCCTATAAGCTGGTGAACAAGGATGGCGAAGATATGCTGGCGGGCAAAGATGCAGGCCAGTATCTTTTAAGTCCCAAAGACATGAATACTTTGAGTATTTTGCCGCAGTTGATTGAAACCGGTGTCATTTCCTATAAAATTGAAGGACGTATGAAGCGCCCTGAATATGTAGCTGTCGTGGTAGATGCTTATCGCCGCGCGATTGATACTTATTTAGCAGGCGACTATCAGGTGCCGCAGCAGGATTTCGCAAATATTGAACAGATTTTTAACCGTGATTTTACTACTGCGTATCTTACTGAACGTCCAGGCAAAAAGATGATGAGTGACAGACGCCCCAATAACCGTGGTGTTTTAATAGGTCGTGTTGCAAAACTGGATAAAGCTAAGAACAAAGCTGTTGTTAAGCTGGAAAAAGAACTGCATCTTGGTGATGGTCTGGAATTTTGGGTATCTGTTGGCGGCCGTGTTGGCACAACCGTAACTGAAATGCGTAAAAATGGTCAGGAAGCTTCTGTGGGATATCCTGGAGAGCAGGTTATGATAGATGTACCTAATGGTGTACGTCTTAACGACAGGGTTTTCAGAACCTTAGACAGTGCACTGATGAGCTATGCACAGCAGTTTTTTGGTCCTGATGCTAAACGCAGGATTCCTGTTGATGCAGTGGTAACAGCTAAATTAGGCGAGCCTATGAAGGTTGTTCTGACGGACGAAGAAGGCAACGTTGGTTACGGTGAAACGGAATTTATTGTTGAGCCTGCTATGAAGCGTGCCCTGATTGATGATACGGTACGCAAGCAGATTGACCGACTGGGAACTACCGAATACTGCTTGAACAGCCTTACCTTTGAGCATGATGAAAATGTCATGGTGCCTATGAGTGAGATGAACGAGGCAAGGCGTAAGGCTGCAGAAATGCTGGATGCAGCGCGTTTGGAAGCTTTTGCTCCTGCACGTATGCAGTGTCATCAGGTCAGTGAAAAGCTGGTGCCGGAAGCGAAAGGCAGCCGCAGCAAGCATAGCTTGCTGACTGTTCATTGTGATACTGTGGCTAAAGCAGAAGCAGTGCTGAATGCCGGTGCTGATAGGATATTGTTTGGCGGCGACAGCTTTAGCAGCAAGTTTATCAGTGAAGATGATTATCGGCAGGTTGCTGAGTTAGCACGTAAAGCCGGTAAAGAGTTTGCTTTTGCTACTCCGCGTATCGTGAAAGAAAACCAGCTGCGGTATTTTAACAAGCTGTTTGCTTTATGGAATGAATTATATCCGGACTATGTATATATCAATAATAACGGACTGTGGCTGCTGGCAAGCAAGTATGAAAATCTTCATCTTTGGGCAGATAACAGCCTGAATATTTATAATGTACAAAGCCTTGAATTCTGGCGTGAGCAGGGAGCAAAAGGCGGTGTGTTATCTGCGGAGCTGACTATGGGACAGGTTGAGCATCTGGCAGCAGTGGCGCCGGTGCCGGTAGAATGTCTGGTGCAGGGCAGAATAGAAATGATGGTGTCTGAATACTGTGTAGGAGGAAGCTTCCTGGGCGGTCTTGATAAAGGAGCCTGCAGCTTTAACTGCCGTGAACAGCTTTTCTTGAGCGACAGAAAAGACGCCAAATTCCCTGTCGCTACTGACCAGTACTGCCGCATGCATATCCTTAATGCCCATGATCTTTCCATGCTGACTAATGTTAAGCACATGGAAAATATTGGTGTAAACAGCCTGCGTATTGATGCCCGCAGCTATGATACGGAAGAAACAGCTAAGCTGGTATTTATGTATAAGAGCGTGCTGCGCGGTGAGCTGGAAGTAAAGGAAAATATGCCGCAGACTACCCGCGGACACTATTTCCGGGGAGTTTTGTAAAAAGAAGGAGTATAAATGGCGCGTTTTGCTATTAAAACCTTAGAATTTGATAAAGTTAAGAATAAGCTGGCGGAAAAGGCTGCTACTGTTTTAGGCAGGCAATCGGCTCTGGCTTTGCAGATAGAAAGCGATTTTGACGCTGTTAAACGGCTGCAGGAGGAAACTGCCGAGGCTTTGTTTATTTTAGACAGCGGCAAAAGGTTTCCTTTTGGCGGCGCGTATAATATCGTAGCTGATGTTAAGCGTGCTGAAATAGGAGGTGTGCTTGACCCCGAAGCGCTATTGCATATTATGACGACGGCGGCGGCCATCAGACAGATGAAATACTTTTTAAATGACGAGTCTGAGCTGGCACCGGTGCTGAAAGAATATGCTGACGGTCTGCAGATTTTTACCAGACTGGAAAAGCAGATTGAAGCTTCTGTTGATGAACATGGAGAAATTAAGGATAGCGCTTCTCCTAAGCTCAACGGTCTGCGCAGTGCTATTCAGATAGCAAAGAATCGTGTTAAGGAAAAGCTTGATTCCATCCTGCATGATCCGAATAATCAGAAGTATTTTCAGGATAATTTGGTTACCATGCGCGGAGACCGCTATGTAATTCCAATTAAACAGGAATACAAGATGAATTTTCCCGGTATTGTTCACGACCAGTCGGGAACAGGCGCTACGTTGTTTATTGAACCGCTGGCAGTGGTTAATCTTAACAACGATATTAAGCGTTATGCAGCTGAGGAAAAAGAGGAAATCGAAAGAATCTTGCGTCAGTTGTCCAATAATGTGGGCAGCGAGGCAGCGGCTTTGCTTGCTTCACTGGATGTTCTGACAGAACTGGATGTAATTTGCTGCAAAGCATATCTGGCACAGGAACTGCATGCAGTGCGACCCATGATGCTTTCCGGCGGGCGTGTAGAAATTGCCAAAGGCAGGCATCCGCTGCTGCAGCAGGATAAGGTTGTGCCTCTTGATATTCAGTTAGGTGAAAATTTTAATATCCTGCTTATTACCGGTCCTAATACTGGCGGCAAGACGGTAGCTTTAAAAGCAGTTGGTGTTTTTGCTCTTATGGCTCAGTCAGGTATGTTTATTCCTGCTGTAAGCGCCAAGCTGCCGGTATTCAGAGCTGTTTATGCTGATATCGGCGATGAACAGAGTATAGAGCAAAGCTTGAGTACTTTTTCCGGTCATATGAAGAATATTATTGGTATTCTTAATGAAATCAGACCGGGGGATTTAGTGCTGATAGATGAAATCTGTGCCGGTACTGACCCTAACGAAGGTGCGGCGCTGGCTATGTCCATTATTGAACACATGTACAGACAGCAGGCGCTGGCAATTGTTACTACTCACTACAGCGAGCTGAAAACCTTTGCGTATGAACGTGAGGGAATGGAAAATGCCAGCGTAGAATTTGATGCAGAATCTCTCAAGCCTACTTATCGTCTGCTGATGGGTGTACCGGGCAGCAGTAATGCCTTTAATATCAGCCGAAGACTGGGGCTCAGTGAAAGTATTGTAGAGCAGGCAGGTATGCTGCTTAATCAGGAACATGCGCACATGGAGAATGTGCTGCAGGAACTGGAAGGTGAGCGCCGCCGTTATGAAAGCGGCAGCAGAGAGATTGAACAGCTGCGTCTGGAAAGCGAGCATCTGCGCAATGAGCTGGCTCATGCCAAACAGGAATTTGAGCGTCGTCGCAATGAGATGCTGCGTAAAGCGCGTGAACAGGCAGACGATATTTATCGCCGCAGCCGCAGAGAGTCTGAGGCAGTACTGAAAGAGCTGCGTGCTCTGAAAGCAGATTTTGATACCAAGCGTCTGGAGCAGGCTGCAGAAGAAGCGCGCAAAAAGCTGAATAAACAGCTCAGTGAGGATGCGCCTTTGCCGGAAGGTGCGCCGCTTACAGCTAAGACAGCTAAAAAAGGACTTAATGTCTTTGTGGTGTCATTAGGTAAAAATGGTACTGTTACTGATGTTAAGGGTGATGAAGTAACCGTACAGGTAGGAATTCTGAAAATGAATGTGCCTGTATCCAAGTGTTTGCTGACCAAAGCGCAGCCTGTAAGCAGCGAGCCGGAAAGCATGAAGAAGCGCAAAAAAGCAGGCTATGCTCATCAGATGTTTGTTGCAAAAAGCAGCAGTGCCCGTCAGGAAGTTGATTTGCGCGGTATGACGCTTAATGAAGCGATTCCTGTTGTCGATAAGGCTATTGACGATGCGCTGCTGGCAGGTATAAATCAGCTGCGCTTAATTCATGGTAAAGGTACAGGTGCACTGCGTGCAGGTCTTACTGCTTATTTGCAGACCAATCGTTTTGTGAAGAAAATGGAAATGGCTTCGCTGGAAACAGGCGGCAGCGGAGCTACTGTTATAGATTTATAAATAAGTTGACCGTTTTATTTTTTGATGTGATAATAAATATAATGTTATTATTTTATTGCTGATTTTCAGTGTTGAAAGGGGTTTTATAAATGCTTACAAGTATTGCTGCTAAACATGCCAAAGGAAAAGCTGCTCAGGATAAAATTTTTGCAGCTAATGCAGCCGCTGTTGCCGCTGCTGCCAAATATGGCAAAGAAAATGTAACTAACGCTACTATCGGCGCTATTTTAGATGAAGATGAAAAACTGGTTTGCCTGCCGACTGTGGAAAAAGTATTCCGCAGTCTGGAAACTAACGAACTTATTGCTTATGCACCTATCTCCGGTTTGCCGGAATATCTGGAATGTGTGCTGACTGCTGCTTTTGGCAGCTCCCGTCCGGAAGGCTATCTGGCTGCTGTTGCTACTGCAGGCGGTACCGGCGCTATTCATCACGCTATCTGGAACTATATGGATGAAGGTGAAACTGCTCTTTGCTCTGATTGGTACTGGGGTGCGTATAAAGTTTTGTGCAATGATATGGGCCGCAACTTTACTACCTACAAGATGCTGGATGAAAACAATAAATTTAACTTGCCGGCATTAAAAGAAAAAGTTACTGAGCTTTTAAGCAAACAGGATAACCTGCTGTATATCCTCAATACTCCTGCACATAATCCTACCGGTTACAGCTTGTCTGAAAGCGATATGGACGGTGTACTGGATATTCTGAAAGAAGCTGCTGTAGATGGCAAAAATATTATCTTCTTCTTGGATGTGGCCTACATTGATTATGCAGGTGAAAAAGAAGAAGTACGCAAAATCTTCAAAAAACTTTCCGGTTTGCCGGCAAATATTCTGGCTATCATCGGTTACAGCATGTCCAAAGGCTTTACCATGTACGGCCAACGTACCGGCGCTATGATTGGCGTATCTTCCAGCAAAGAAGTAATTGAAGAATTTGCTGCTATCAACCAATATACCAGCCGTGCAACTTGGTCTAATATCAACCGTCCGGCAATGCGTACTTTGGCAGCAATTTACAGTGATCCTGAACTTTTAAAAGCTACCGAAGCTGAACGCGATTACTACTATAAAATGATTAAAGCGCGTGCAGACCTCTTTACCGAAGAAGCAAAAGCTTGCGGTTTGCCTATGCTGCCGTATGTTGCAGGTTTCTTCCTGTCCATTCCTGCTAAAGACCCGGATGCAATCTGCAATAAACTGCATGAAGATAATATTTTTGCCGTTCCGCTGGCTGCAGGTGTTCGTATTGCTGTATGCGCTGTGCCTCTGAAAAAAATCAAAGGTATGGCAGCAAAAGTTTATGCAGCAATGAAAGAAGTAGAAAAATAATTTTGTATGATTCAGCCGGGACTTTGCAGTTCCGGCTTTTTTTGCAGGCTGAATATTACAGAGGTGCAAAATGTTAAAACTTACGTTTAAAAATGGCGAAACAAAGATGGTGGAAGAGGGCAGTACTTTATTAGACATTGTACCGGAATTTGCTTCTGCCTATAATGCTCCAATTGTCGTAGGTGTTTTCAATGGAGAGGCATGTGATTTGCAGTATCCGCTGAAAACTGATGGTACAGTAGATTTTATTGATGTTAACCAAAGTGAAGGCATGCGTATTTATGTACGTTCTTTGCTTTTTCTTTTCCTGGTAGCAGTAAAGCGACTGTATCCGGAGGTTAAAATAGAGGTACGCAACACTCTTGGCAGTGCGCTGTATTGTATTGATAACAGTGAAAAGAAGCTGACAGAAGAGGATGTATGCCGTATTGAAGCAGAAATGCGCAAGCTTATAGCTGCCAAAGAAAAAATCCAGCTGAAAAGAATCTGCAAGGATGATGTGTTGCGAGAATATGGTTGCCTGTGCAGCGAAGACAGAAAATCTCTGCTGTGTGAAGTAGATGGAAATATTGAGATTTCTATTTATTATTTATGCGGCGAGCCGGGATATTTCTTTGGTCCTATGTGCCCTGATGTAGGATATGTGCCTAATTTTGAACTGATAAAATATGATAAAGGCGTGGTTATCAATTATCCGGATACGGGCAATTGGCAGGTACTGCCGCCCTTTAAGGACCAGCCGCGTCTTAATGAAGCTTTCCATGAAGCTGAAGTATGGTCGGAAATGATTCACTGCAATACTGTTGGCAAGCTGAATAAGATTATTGAGCTCGGTTATGCCGATAAGATTGTACAGGTAGCAGAAGCTCTGCATGAAAAGAAGATTGCCGGTATTGCCGATGAAATAGCGCTGAGAAAAGATAAACTCAAGCTTATCTTGATTGCCGGGCCGTCATCTTCGGGTAAGACTTCTTTTGCACAGCGCTTGAGTATACAGCTGGCTGTAAACGGTATTCGTCCCATGGCGATATCTATGGATGACTACTACCTCAACAGGGTAGACACACCCAGAAAGCCTGACGGCAGTTATGATTTTGAGTGTATAGATGCTATTGATTTGGAGCTTTTTAATGACCATTTGACTCGTTTACTGCGTGGGGAATGTGTTAAGATGCCTAAATACAATTTCCGCAGCGGTGTGCGTGAGTATCGCGGCAAAGAGCTGCAGATGCATGAAGGTTCAGTACTGATAGTAGAAGGTATACATGGTCTGAATGATAAGCTGACAGCTTCTATTCCAGCAGAGAATAAGATGAAAATTTATGTCAGCGCGCTGACACCAATGTCGATGGATGAATATAACCGTATCAATACTACGGATATGCGACTTTTACGCCGTATTGTGCGTGATGCTCAGTTCCGTTCTCATGATGCTACAGCGACGCTTAATTTGTGGGATAATGTGCGTTATGGCGAAGAACAGTATATTTTCCCATTTCAGTGCAGTGCAGATGTGATTTTCAATACAACATTGATTTATGAATTTGCTGTTTTGAAAAAATATGCTCAGCCGCGGTTGGAAGATGTTACGCAGGAAGCTGGAGCTGCATATTATTCTGCCAGAAGATTATTAGGACTTTTGGCACATGTAAAGGAAATTGACGACGAAGCTATTCCAAAAAATTCTATTTTAAGGGAATTTATCGGCGGGTCTGCTTTTGCTGCTGAACTATAGGAAAAACAAGCTGCTTTGGCAGCTTGTTTTTTTATGCTTGACTTAAAGCTGACTTTAAGTTGTATCCTTTAACTAAGGAGTGATTTTATGAAACAACTAAAGCTGATAGTATTAATATATTTAGCAGTACTTTTGGTAAGCGGCTGTATGGCGGCGAAAGAAGAAAATGGTTCAGACGGTGCAGTAGGTGTAAATAATATCCGGCAGATTATTACTGCTGATAATGCTCATTCTCGGATGCTGATGTGGAGTGCTGTCAGCAGTCAGCAATATACAGTGGAATATAAAAAGCAGGGAGAAAGCAGCAGACAGCTTCAAGCTCAAGAGATTTCATTTACAGATAGCGGCTATCAATATCAACAATATAAAGCTCTTCTTGAAGGCTTGGAGCCTGGAAGTATTTACGAATACCGTATCAGAAAAGATAAAGAGATTGGCGCCTGGCATAAGCTGCGTACAGATGACGGCGGTAATATTACTGCTGTTGTTTTTCCTGATTCACAAAGTACAGATTATTCCGGTTGGGGAAAACTGGCAGCAAGTGCTGTAAAAAATAATCCGCAGGCTGATTTATATATCAATCTTGGTGATTTGGTTGATAACGGACAGGATGGACGGCAATGGCAGGATTGGCTGCAGAGTGTCGGCGTATTCAGTAGTGAACTGCCTTTGGTGCCTGTAATTGGTAACCACGAAACCTATACGCTGGATTGGAAGCTGCGCTATCCAGCGACTTACATGAAGCTTTTTTCTGTACCGGATAACGGCAGTGAAGTTTATAAGGGACAGTTTTACAGCTTTGATTATGGCGATGTGCATTTTACTGTCCTTGATACTAATTTTCAGGAAATGCAGGCTACTCAGCCTGAGCTTTTAGCAGACGAGCTGCGTTGGCTGGAAAATGATTTAGCAGCAGCCAAGGTTCGCTGGAAAGTTGTTTTGATGCATAAAGATATTATGTTGTATGGTTTTAATAACAGACCTGGTACGGTAGAGCATTTTACTGATGCAGGAGAGGCATTGATGCCTATTTTTGACAAGCATCAGCCTGATGTGGTACTAAGCGCTCATTTGCATACGTATCGCCGTCGTCAGCCTTTAAAAAATTTTGTGCCGGACAGTAAAGGTGTTGTATATATTTTATCCGGTGTAGCAGGCAGTGTACGTTATGCTGATTTATGGAAGGACAGCCAGCTGGATGCCGCGCATGCGCCGCGCCCGGAAACAGAAAATTATTTGACACTGCAGAGCTCTGATGAAGAACTTGTTATCAAAGCTTTTTTGCAGGATGGAACCTGCTTTGATGAAGTCAAAATAACTAAGAACAAATAAAAATAGACCTGCTGTTTTTACGGCAGGTCTATTTTGCTTTTATTGACAAAAAACAGCCGTATTGCTAAGATTTAGATACTAAGCTGGAGGCTTTGTTATGAGATTATTTACATTAAAAATTCAGGGAATGAAATCGGTACTGTGCGTAAGCAGTGTGGAACGAGCGGTGTTAAGCATTGAAGGAGTAGATGCTGTACATATAGATTTAACGACAGGTATAGCTAAAATACGCTGCTACGATGAAACCGTTGCCGAAGATATTATAAAAAATAAAATTATTGATACTGGTTATAATGTAGATCTGCAGAAAACTTCTGCTGCAGCAGAGCTGGAAAATCAGGAAATAGCTTTGCATCACAAAAGTTTTTTGCTTGGTGTAATAGCAATAATTGCAGCTTTGGCATCCTTAATATTGTATTTACGTGGCTTATTAGGCTTGAATTTTAACTTGATAATGACAGCGGCTGCAATAGAATGTTGTTGTGGCTTGCTGGCATTATATTTAGGTAAAAAAATTGTACTGGAAGGTTTAAATAATTTATTTTCCGGCAGACCATGTATGGAGTCGTTAACGGCAGTCGGTGTTTGCTTTGCGTTATTGTATAGTTTATTCAGCCTCTATGATTTCAGCAGCGGTAATGATTTAGCAGCAGGAAATATTTACGTAGCGGCTGCAGCGGCAGTCTTATGGTGGTCCATGCTCGGAGAATATCTTTCGAGTAAGATTTGTCAGCCAAAAACTGAAATGGAAACAGCTGCTTTACCTGCTGTACTTCTGAGTAAGGGAGAGAAATATCAGGTAACGACCGATATGCTGCTGGAGGGCGATGTGATTTTAGTTCAAAAAGGCGAAATTATACCTGCAGACGGTATAATAGAAGCTGGAAATGCAGCAGTTGATGAAAGTGATTTTACCGGCAGCAGCATACCTGTTTTAAAGGATAAAAGTATGGAGGTTATGGCAGGCAGCTACGTTTTCGGTGGCGAACTGACTGTAAAGGTACGTACAGCTGCTGTAAGTTTACCAAAAAATGTTGCAGACAAAAAAGCAGTTCCAGCAGAAAAAATGGAAAATTCTGGTGATAAAAGAGCAGCCTTGTTTTTGCCTGTTATTTTAATTGTTGCTGTAGCTGTTTCACTGAACTGGCTGTTTTATTCCGGCAGCTTAGGTTTAGCAGGAAAGGTATTTACTGCTATTATGCTGGTTACCTGTCCCTGTGCGTTGAAAGCAGCTCAATCTGCCGCATTGTTGAAAGCTTTGCAAAAAGCAGCGGCGATGGGGATACATTGCAGCGGGATTAAGTCATTGTTGCTTTTTAAAGAGCTTTCTGTTGTAATTTTTGGCAAAACCGGTACCATAACAGACAGAAAAATTGTTTTGACTGACATTGTTGCTTATAATGGCGTTAAAGAAGAAGCAGCGCTCGTTTTAGCTGCGTCATTGGAAAACAGCAGCCTGCATCCGGTGGCAGGCGCGCTTAAAGATAAGGTTGCCGAAGAAAAGCTTTTAACCTGCGAAAAAATGCAGTATCACCCTGGGGAGGGTATTTCTGCTGTCTGTCAGCAAGTCAAGGTATGCTTTGGTATAGCTGAGTATGTTCACCGCAGTTGCCGTATACCGGAAGCTGCTTTGCAGCAGGCTGAAAAATGGCACGAGGAGGGTAAGACACCTTTATTTTTGGCAGCAGGACGTACTTTGTGTGCTGTGCTTGCTGTTGCCGAAGAAATACCGCAAACAAGCAAAAATATTATAGCAAGCTTGCAGGCTGAGGGAATCAGAACAATGCTGATGACGGGAGATACGAAGGAGGCGGCTTTAAGAGCAGCCTCTTTTGCAGGCATCGAAAAATATATGGGAGCTTTGTCTCCGCAGGAAAAATTAGAACTGGTCAGCAGTATCAGCCTTGGCGGAGAAAAAGTAGCTGTTGTCAGCAGTTGTCATAACGACTGTCTGGAGGAGTGCAAGGCAGATTTACGTATTGCTGTTGGATGCAGGCAAAGTATTAATGGGAAAAGTAATGCAGCTGATGTTGTGCTGCAGGAGGGAAGACTGGAAAGTTTACTGCAGGCTATCCAGCTCAGTAAGAAGTTGGATACAGCGGACAGGCAGGGAATATTGCTTTTCTATATTTTTACTATACTGTTATTGCCTTTTGCGGCAGGAGCCTTTTATTTTGTGGTGCCTGGACTTTTGGCACAGCCAGTATATATACTGTTGGCTGTATTAGTCGAAGGATTATTATTACTTGCTAATGCTTATACAATTTAAAATGTATAATAAAAAAATCCGCTGATATTTCAGCGGATTTTTTGTCAGATAAACTTATTCTGCTTCTGGTTGCCAGCCTTTGCAAAGATCTACCCAAGACTGGAAGTTGCAGGAATAACGTTCCAGTTCTTCCGGAGTCAGTTCGATAGCGCTGTTATGACTGCCGCAGGCAGGAAAGAAGGTTTGGAAGCGTTTTAAAGAAATGTCAAGATATACTTTTACTCCATCGTTGACAGCAAAAGGACAAACGCCGCCGACTGCATGGCCAATAAGCGGCTCTACTTCATCGGCAGTGAGCATTTTTGCTTTAGTACCAAAAAAGTGTTTATATTTGGCATTATCAATCTTAGTATCACCGGCTGCTACAATGAGGATACACTCGTCATTAACTTTGAAAGAAAGGGTTTTGGCGATGCGTGCCGGTTCACAGCCAGCAGCCTGTGCTGCCAATTCCACTGTAGCGCTGGAAGTAGGAAATTCAATAATTCTGTCTTCTATATGCAGGTTTTTGAAATAATTACGTACTTTTTCAATGGACATTGTAATCGCTCCTTTGGTATAGATACATTTTATTTTACTTCCCGATAAAACTTCTGTCAATTATTGTCCAATGGAGATTTTATTAAGGAAGGTAGCGCTGAACATGATTTTGTGGTAAACTAGACAGACAAGTTTAACTGAAAGAAGTGATTAGTATGACTTTGGTAAAAAACGGTAAGAAGCTTGGTGTGCTTGGTGGTATGGGCCCTGCAGCTGCTGCTGAATTTTTGCGTGTGTTGGCTGCAAAATGTCCTGCTGCTACCGACCAGGAGCATCCTGTTATATATATGATCGGTGATTGTGAGATTCCTGACAGAACTCAGGCGATACTGCACGGTGGTGCCACTCCGCTGCCTAAATTAAAAGCTGATTTACTGCGCTTATGTGAAATGGGGGCGGACGTGTTAGCTGTTCCCTGTAATACTGCACATTGTTTTATTGACCAGTTTAAAGAAGAACTGCCTGTGCCACTGGTGCATATTATTGACGAAACAGTTTTAGCGGCGCAAAGACTTTCTCCGGAGGGCGCCTGGATGCTTTCTACTAAGGCAACCAGAGCTACCGGCATTTATCAGCATTATGCTGAAATGCATGGATTAAAATTATATATTCCTAATGAAAAACAAAGTGATGTTTCACAGGAAATTATTACTTATGTTAAAGCTAATAAAATGCAGAAAGCCGGTGAGCTGATGCGTGAATTGGCAGCAGAGCTGTGGCAGGAACATGACCTGCCGATTATGACTGCATGTACAGAGCTGCCGCTTGGCTATGCCGCTTCCGGTTTGCCGGAAGAAAAGTCCGTGTCCAGTATTGATGCTTTGGCTGCAGCAGTTGTAAAACAATTGTATGAAGAAAAATAAACAGTAAAATAAAAAGGCAGACACTTTTGTGTCTGCCTTTTTTTATGCTTTAATACGGAAAACAAGTGAATAGATTACAGGTAAAACAATCAGCGTCAGCAGGGTAGCACCTGTTAAACCAGCTGCAATGGAAACTGCAATGGCATTCCAGAAAACACTGGCAAAAAGGGGGATAAGACCCAGAACTGTTGTGAAAGCTGCCAGCATAATAGGGCGGAAACGCACGATTGCTGATTCAATGACAGCATCTAAAGGCTGCATGCCTGCATCAAGATGCTGCTGTATTTGGTCAATAAGCACGACGCTGTTGCGGATGATAATACCTGTCAGTGCTAAGATACCTAACTCAGCCATAAAACCAAGTGTAGAGCGGAAGATAAGCAAACCAAAGATAACGCCGATAATACCCAGCGGAGCTGTACACATGATAACGAAAAGTTTACGAATATCCTGCAGCTGCAGCATAAGTAAAACAGCCATAAGAACAAGCATAACAGGAATAGGTTTCAGCAGCTGATTGAGAGTTTTTTGACTGTCTTCCAAAGAGCCGCCGATTTCGATGGTAACTCCTGCGGGCAGCTCCTGACGAATAGAGGCCAGCGTATCGTAGACGCGAGATGTAACATCATTACCAGTAACATTATCATTAATGCTGCCGCATACGGTAACAGTAGGACGCAGGTTACGGCGCCAGATCATATTGTCTTCGCTGCCGTACTCTATACGGGCAACCTGCGCCAGCGGTACGGCTCCGTTTGAAGTCGGTATGCTGACAGTTTCCAGTTGCGTTATTGCTGCTCTTTCTTTAGGCTCAAGACGGAAGACGATGCCGATTTCCTGGTCATTTTCCAGATAATTGCCTACCGTATAACCGGAAAGCTGAGCCTGTAATGCCATAGCTACATTCTGACGGGTAAGCCCCATCTGCAGAAGCTTGTCATTGTCGATAATTAATTTGGCAACGCGGGTTTGTTCCATCCAATCGAAACGTGTCATAGTGATGTCAGGATCAGCTGCCATAACATTGCGTACTTTCCAGGCGTATTCCTTAGCCTGCTCATCAGTAGAAGCGCTGACACGGATCATTACCGGATAGGGTGAAGGAGGACCAAGCGGAATAGTACGTGAGAACATGGTAACTTCCGGTAAGTTGACATTGGCAATTTGATGCAATTTCTTTTCCAAGCGTTTGCGTGCTTCTACGTCTTTAGCTACAATTACCAGCTGAGCGTAATTATCACGTGGCTGAACAGGGTCGATAACTAAAACGAAACGGGGGGCACTTTCGCCAACATAGGTAGCCACACTTTGCAAATCAGGGTCATCCTTGATTAAAGCTGTAAGCTTTTGTGCAGCGGCATCCGTGGTCTTAACTGATGAGCCTTCCGGCAGGTTAAGCTCTACCAGCAATTCAGGGCGTACCGATGCTGGGAAGAATTCCTGTTTGATAAAACGCAGCATGAAAATCGAGGACAAGAATAAAGCTGCGGTAATACCGAGAACAAGAACACGATGCTGCAGAGAAAATGTTAAGAGACTGCGGAATTTTTTGTAGAAAGGAGTATTAAAATTTTCCTGTTTGATAACTGTAGGCTTTATCCATTCATAACCTAAAACAGGAGCAAGCGTAGCAGAAATAACCCAGGAGAACAAAAGAGTAATACTCATAACAGGAAATAGGCTGAAAGCAAATTCAGAAGCGCTGGCCTGAGAAAAGGCAATAGGCATAAAGCCGAGACAGGTGATGACGGTACCTGTAAGCAGGGGCCAGGCGCAGGTTTTAAATGCATAGGAGGCTGCTTTCATGCGTTCCCAGCCTTCCGACATTTTTACTTCCATAAGTTCTACAACGACAATGGCGTCGTCTACCAGCATACCTAAAGAAATTACCAGGGCGCCGAGAGAAATCTTGTGCAAGTCGATACCGAAAGCAAACATAGCGGAAAAAGTACCTAATAAAATAAGCGGTATGCAGCAGGAAATAACGTAACCGCTGCGGCGGCCTAAAGAGAACAAGCTTACTGCCAGAACAATAAAGATTGCTTCATAAAGACTTTGAGAAAATTCACTGATAGAATTTTTTACTACTTCCGGCTGGTTTGCTACCTGATTGAGCTCTAAGCCAAGCGGCAGCTCTTTTTCAATACGATTAATTTCTTTAGCTAAGTTTTGCCCCAGTTTAATATTGTCGCCGCCGTCTTCCATAGAAATAGCAATTCCTACGGCAGGCTGCCCATTGAAATACATTTTGCTTTCGGGCGGGTCTGCATAATCTCTGGTAATAGTTGCTATGTCGCCAAGGCGGAAGACTTTACCGTTAGCATTAATAGGTATACTTTTAATATTCTCCAAACTTTCCGGAGCTCCGGTAAGGCGGAGATAAGTATTATTTACTTCGGCTTCAATCATGCCGGAGGGAGTAACAGCAGTCTGTGCTTTGATAATAGAGGCAAGACTGTTGATATCAAGTCCGAGCTGGGAAAGCTTATCTGTATCCATCTGTACAAAGATTTTTTCAGGCTGGATACCTACAAGTTCAACCTTTTGCACGTCAGGAACGGAAGTAAAATCAAGTCTGATTTTTTCTGCGTAGCGGCGCATATCTTCATAAGAATAACCATCGCCTGTAAGAGCATAGATATTGCCGTAAACATCGTCAAAACGATCGTTAAAGTATGGGCCGTAAACGCCTTCCGGCAGATTTGGCTTGATATCATTTACCATATTTCGCAGTTCCAGCCAGCGTTGCCGTACTTGGCTGCCGGGAACTTCGTCTTTTAGGTAGACTGTGATAACAGATGTACCGGGACGGGAATAGCTAGTAATTTTATCAATATTCGGAACATTTTGTATCTGCTTTTCCAGTTCGTCAGTAAGATGCATTTCTACTTCTTTAGCACTTGCACCGGGCCAGGATGCATAGACAACCATTTGCTTAACTGTGAAGCTTGGGTCTTCGCTGCGACCGAGAGATTTAAAGGAATAGATACCCATAACGAGAATCAGAAAAGCAAAGAAATAGACAATCTGTTTATGTTTGATAGACCATTCTGCCCAATTAATATGCTTCATGGCTGTTCACCGCTTTCAAGTATACGTACTTCCTGATTTTCTGTAAGCTTGTTGATACCGGCAGTAATAATACGGTCGCCTTTTTTCAGACCGGAAGTTACGGTTACTTCGTTGCCGCTGTATTCACCAAGAGTTACATTGATTAATTGTGCTTTATTATTGTCGTCAACAACCCATACCTGCGGCTGATTGGTAACCTGGTAGATTGCACCAATAGGGAGCTTAATAGTTTCAGAAGTATCTCCTGCAAGAATAACTTTGGCGGTCATGCCAAGTTTAGCTTCCTGAGGAAGATTATCTACAGCAACACGTACTTTATAGGTTCGGGTAACAGGGTCAGCCACAGGGGAAATTTCGCGTACATAGCCTTCTGCCTGAGTATTTTCAAGAGCCCAAAAAGTTACCAGTGCTTTTGTACCAATGCTGATATTAGATAATTTGTTTTCAGGGACAACAATCTGAACTTCTCTTTCACCATTTTGGATAACGGTAACCAGGGGAGAGCCTGCTGCTGCCACCTGACCGACTTCACCGGTAATATTGGCAACTATACCATCTGCATCGCTGCGGAGATTAGTGTATTCCAGCTGATTGGAGGATGTGTTTGCTTGTGCCTGCGCTTGCCTGAGTGCAGCGTTGGCAGCTTCCAGCTGAGTATTATACTGATCGAGTACAGCTTTACTTACGGCACCACTGATATACAAAGTTGCGTAACGAGCTGCATTATCTGCTGCCAGTTTCTGATTTGCGGCTGCTGAAGCAAGCTGGGCGTTGCTGTTTTCTACTGCCTGCAATACGTCTTTAGGGTCTATGGTCATGAGTACTTGTCCTGCTTGTACCGAATCCCCGATGTTTACATAACGGGCGTTAATTTTTCCTGCTACCTGGAAAGCCAGATTGCTTTCATAACGTCCGCGTACTTCACCGGGATAGCTGCTGTCAGAGGCAGAGGTACTTGCACCTACAGTCAGGGTACGTACTAACGGAACATTTTTTTCGGGAACAGTATCGGTACCGGAATTGCTGTAACCATACCAGCCGGCAGCAGCGATAACAGTAACGGCTAAAGCCGCTGCTAATTTTTTCTTGCGGGGATCACTCAAAATATTGTGCAGCATGGTAAACCCTCCTGTTTTTAGCTCAGGGATGCCAGATAAGTGTTCAGCGCCTGAGTAAGATAATCAATTTCACTGCCGGGCAGGAAATTGCCTAAATCACGAATTTGATTATGGGTAAGAAAGTAGAACATAATAATACTTTCCAGGGTAAAAGCTACGTGGGTTGGCTGGATGCGGCTGCTGATTTCCTTGCGCTCAATAGCTTCCGCTACCAGCTCGGTCATAAACTGATGAATACGATACAGCCTGTTTTTAACAAAGTTTTCAAACATCGGCTGAGGTGAAAGCAGTTCGCGGTAAATAAGATGAATGCAGTGGGGATGAGCCTCCTGCAGCTGAACGATAGAATGTACATAATGATGTAATTTGGCAAGCGGGGACATTTCCATTGTACGGATATTATCTATCAGCTGGAAGAAGATTTCTGACTGACTGTTTAAAACTGCCTGGTAAAGATTTTTCTTACCGCCGAAATAATAAGATATTAATGCGCTGTTAACACCGCTGGCAACGGCAATCTCCTTAATGGAAACAGCGTTGAAATTGTCGGATGCAAAAAGGTCGATGGCTGCCTTAAGAATCTTAGCGGCACTTTGGCTTGTATTATTGCTATGTTCTGACATGATTGTTACCTCAGAAGTAAAGTTTAATTGCTTAATTAATTTATTTTATTATACAATAAATCTAATTTTAACGCGAGGTAATGTCACCAAATTGTTTTTGTACAAAAAGACCTGTATTTGGTATAATCTGTTTTGAAAAAAGTGAAGACAGGAGTGAAAAATGGAGAACTTTATGTATGCAGCCGTATTATTCGGACTGCTTTTATTAATAGCTTTGGTAATTATGCTGCTGAAAAAAGACAGGCAGCAGGATGATACAGCAAGTCAGCAGCGTTTGGAAGCTTTGGAGCGAGCTTTTTATGAGGCTATACGTGATTTGCGCTCAGAACAGAATTCACTGGCGCGGGCTGCCAGAATGGAAAATCAGCAGTCATCTGACAGAATCAGCGAGCAGATAGATAAAAGAGTAGCGCGGCTGGCTGATTTAACGAACAGAAATCTGGAGCAAATTCGTTTTACAGTTGATGAAAGGCTTAATACATCGCTGGAACAAAAATTTTCTCTGGTCAGCAGCCGATTGGAAGAAATGCACCGCGGACTGGGAGAGATGCAAAGCTTAGCCGGAGGAGTAGATGAGCTGCGGCGTATACTGACTAATGTGAAGACCAGAGGTATCTGGGGTGAAATGCAGCTTGCTGGCTTATTGTATGATATTTTGCCTAAATCACGGGTGGCAGAGAATGTGGAAGTACGTTCGCGCAGTAATTGCCGGGTGGAGTTTGCCGTGCGCATACCTCATGCTGACGGAGAAAGTCTTCTGCCGATAGATGCCAAATTTCCGCAGGAGGATTATCAAAGATTACAGTCTGCGCGAGAAAGCGGCAGTGCAAGCGATGCGGAAGCTGCTTTAAAACAACTGGAACGCAGGCTGAAAAGTGAAGCAAAGGATATTTGTGATAAATATATCCAGCCGCCCTATTCCACTGATTTTGCAGTTATGTATTTGCCCAGCGAAGGGCTGTTTACGGAAGCTGTAAGCATTAATGGACTTATGGATGAGCTGCAGCGAAATTACAGGGTTTGTCTGGCGGGACCTACTACTTTGGCCGCCTTGTTAAGCAGCCTGCAGGCAGGCTTGCGTACTGTAGCTATCCAGCAGCAGACCGAGCAGGTATGGAAGCTGCTGACAGCGGTAAAGCATGATATGGAGCAGCTTTTGGAAGCTTTGGAAAAAAGCGGCAAAAAACTGTCGGAAGCAGAAACAAGTCTTGATAATGCAAGAAAAAAAGTAAATACTATTGGCAGGAAACTGAAAGCTGCCGAAGAGATTAATCTTGAAGATATAAGAGGTGCAGAGAATGACGGCCAATAATAATGAATATAAAAGACCGCCTTTTCTGGTAAGAATTTTTTTGTGGGCATATGGTTTTATGTGGCTGAATATGATTTTTATAGCCGGACTGAACAGCATAGCGTTAGGATATGTGGACTACGACAGTGGCAGTCTGGCTCTGGCAATGACTATAGGTTTTTACTTTATTTTTAAATACTTGCCGCGTTTACTATGATTAACTGATAATAAGAGGATGATTGCTTGTAAAAATAATAGCGGCGTAGTATAATATTATGGTAATTATTTAAAATTTTAGAAACAGTTAAGTTTGGAGGAATTTAAGTATGTCAGGACATTCTAAATGGGCCAATATTAAACATAAAAAAGGTAAAGCTGACGCTCTGCGCGGCAAAATTACTACTAAAATCAGCAGAGAAATTACTATTGCCGTACGTATGGGCGGTGCTGACCCTACCGGTAATATGAAGCTGAAACTGGCTTTGTCCAAGGCAAAAGCTAACAATATTCCTAAAGATAACATTCAACGTGCTATTCAAAAAGGCCAGGGCGCTCTGGAAGGCAGCAATTACGAAGAAATTACTTACGAAGGCTATGGTCCGGCTGGCGTTGCAATTATGGTCAGCGCACTGACTGATAACCGTAACCGTACTGCAGCAGATGTTCGTCACGTATTTTCTAAATACGGCGGCAACATGGGTGAAACCGGCTGCGTAAATTGGATGTTCAAACGTAAAGGTATCTTTGCTATCAGCAGCGAAGCAGGCGTAAGCGAAGACGACCTGATGATGATGACTCTGGAAGCTGGCGCTGAAGACATTAAAGGCGACGAAGACGGCTTTGAGATTGTAACTCAGCCCGATGATTTTGAAGCTGTTGAAAAAGCTTTGGCTGAAAACAATATTGAAGTAGAAATGTCCGAAATCACCATGGTTCCTGATACTATGGCTGAACTGAGTGCGGAAGATGCTGAAAAAGTACAAAAAATGCTGGACGCGCTCGACGATCTGGATGATGTGCAGGACGTATATACCAATGCTGACCTGCCGGAGGATGACGAGGAATAATAAAAAAGCAGGCTGGCCAGCCTGCTTTTTTCTATAATTTGTTAAGATTACAGGAGGTTTGCCTTGCTGGCTTTAGGAATAGATCCGGGAACTGCCATCTGCGGTTATGGTCTGGTTGACCTTACTGGCAACCGACTGCGTCCCATTCATTATGGTGCAGTTTTTACTGACAAGGATATGCAGCCGGAAATGCGTTTAAAAAAGATTTATGATGAGATATCAGCGTTGATAGAAACATACAGACCTGATATTATGAGTGTAGAGCAGCTTTTTTTTAATCGCAATGTTACAACGGCTATTGCTGTAGGGCAGGCGAGAGGCGTAGTACTTTTAACAGCGGCCAATAAGAATCTGCCGGTATTGGAATTTACTCCCATGCAGATTAAGTTAGCGGTTGTAGGTACAGGCAGTGCTAATAAGGAGCAGGTAACCTATATGGTGCAGCATCTTTTGAATATCAGACAGAAGCCTAAGCCGGATGATGTTGCCGATGCTTTGGCGGTAGCTATTTGCGGTCTGCATACAGCAGCTACGAGAAGATGGCAGGAGTTGAAATAAATGATAGGTTCGTTGAAAGGAACAGTTGCTCAGCTGGAAGCTGAATACTGTATTGTAGATACTGCAGGCGGTGTGGGCTACAGAGTTTTTATGCCTTCTGCTCATTTAGCGCAGCTGGTATTGGGAAAAGAAGTACGTATACATGTGCATACGGCAGTGCGGGAAGACGCTATTTTGCTTTACGGCTTTCTGAGCAGAGAATACTATGATTTATTTGAAATCCTGCTGACAGTAAGCGGTGTAGGTCCTAAGATGGCTCTGGGAATTTTATCGGCCATAAAGCCTGATGCCTTCTATACAGCTGTAAGCAATAAAGATGTAAAAATGCTGGTAAAGCTTCCTGGTGTCGGGAAAAAGACGGCTGAAAGGATGCTGCTGGAATTAAAAGATAAGGTGAGCGGCAGCAGCGACAGCGACGATGTCGTACAGGAGATTGCTGAGGCAGGCGGCAGCGGTGCTGTTGCCGAAGCTATTGAAGCGCTTGTTTCTCTTGGCTACAGCAACAGTGAAATTATGCCAGTGCTGAAAGAAATTCAGGATTGTGCCAGCCTGAGCGGAGAAGCAATTTTGCGGCAGGCACTTAAATTGTTTGCAAGGAGATAAAAATGGATTTTGATGATAGAATCATTGCCGGACAGGAACAGGAAGCAGACGGCTGGCAGTACAGTCTGCGTCCGCGTGTCTTAAAAGAATACATTGGGCAGGAACAGATTAAAGATAATCTGTCCGTATTCATTAAGGCAGCAGCGGCAAGAAAGGAAGCACTTGACCATGTGCTGCTTTTTGGTCCTCCTGGACTTGGTAAGACCACGCTGGCTAATATCATTGCCAATGAACTGAATGTTAATATCCGCGTTACTTCCGGTCCTGCCATAGAAAGACAGGGTGATTTGGCAGCAATTCTGACTAATCTAGGCGATAATGATGTGCTTTTCATAGACGAGATACATCGTCTTTCGAAAACGGTTGAGGAGATTTTGTACTCAGCCATGGAAGATTTTGCCTTAGATATTATTATCGGCAAAGGCCCCAGCGCTCGCAGTGTACGACTGGATTTACCTAAGTTCACACTGATAGGTGCCACTACTCGTCTGGGAGCAATTGCTGCACCTTTGCGTGACCGCTTTGGTGTGCAATGCCGTCTGGAATTTTATAAGCCATCAGAATTGCAGTTTATTGTTTCCAGAGCGGCGGAAATTCTTGATGTGCAGATAGACCGTGAAGGTGCGGAAGAAATTGCCAGACGCAGCCGCGGTACGCCTCGTATCGCTAACAGACTGTTAAAGCGCGTGCGCGATTTTGCTCAGGTATTGGGCTGTGCTGTTATTACTAAACAGGTAGCGGCAGAAGCTTTAGCTAAGCTGGAGGTTGATGCTTACGGTTTTGACCGCAATGACCGCAGAATATTGACGACGATAGTTAAAACCTTTGGCGGTGGCCCGGTAGGTATTGAAACTATTGCCGCAGCTATCAGTGAAGAAGCTACGACTATCGAAGATGTTATAGAGCCTTATCTTCTGCAACAGGGGATGCTGCAGAGAACGCCGCGCGGCCGTATTGCAACCCGCGAAACCTATCGTTATCTGGGAGTACCTTTCCCGGAGAAAGGATAAACTATGAAACTGTTATTACATGCCTGCTGTGGTCCCTGTGCCTGTTATCCAACAGAAAAGCTGACTGCAGACGGTAAAAAATTCGATATTTTATATTTTAATCCTAATATTCATCCTTATAAGGAATTTAAGCGCCGTCTTAATACACTTAGGGAATTTTGCGAAAAGAAAAAATATAATTTGATTGTAGATAAAAGCTATCCGCTGGAAGAATGTGTGCGCGGTATGCTTAATGAGCCGGTAGTGCGTTGTGCTTATTGCTATCGTGTGCGGATGCGTTATGCCGCTAAGTATGCTAAGGAAAATGGTTATGATGCATTCAGTACTACACTTTTGGTAAGTCCATATCAAAAGCATGAACTGATAAAGCAGATTGCGCAGGAAGCTGCGGCAGAATTTGATATACCGTTTTATTATGAAGATTTCCGTGAAGGTTATCAGCGCGGTGTAGATATTAGTCTGGAAATGGAACTTTACAGGCAGCCTTACTGCGGTTGTGTTTTCAGTGAACGCGATCGTTATGAAAGAGTTAAGAAAAAGAAAAAAGCGGCTGCAGAAGCCGGGGAGTAAATAAATGCTGCAAAGAATTATTGTCATATGTTTAGCGGTGATACTGTATGCCGGTATCAGTTTGCCTGCATCTGCGGCTGATATCAGGGCCGCAGTGGTAAGCGGCCAGTATACTGCAGAGATAAGCTGTGATAATGATTTTATGGTAGTAGATACCGTTACAGGTGAATCTGCTGTTATGGCGAAGGGTAAATATTTTTTGAGTGCCAATAATGGTGTTTTGAAATTAAATGACAGGCTTTTTGCTCATCCAATCCGTTTTACTGTCGAAACAGACGGGGTTATGCCTCAGATAAATAAGAAAAGCTATGATGGTTCCTTGTGTGCAAGTCTGAATAATGGCAGAATCCTGATTACCAATGAACTGGATTTAGAAGATTATTTATGCAGTGTAGTTTCTTCTAAAACTATGGTAATCTGGCCGGATGAGGCAATTAAGGCTCAGATTGTGGCAGCGCGCAGCTACGCTGTTTATATGATGCGTCAGAATGGTGTTGAAGCCTATGATATAAGCTCTACTGATGAAGAGCTGCCTTATGCAGGCAATACTGCAAAAAAATCTGCGGTAAGCAGTCTGGTGAAAGCTACGGCTGGTCAAGTTCTGACAGACAAAACTGGTAACGTCATTAAAGCTGTAACTACTGCCGGTAGCGGCGGTAAAACAGAATCTGCATTGGGTGCATGGGGATATGATGTCAGTTATCTGCAGTCTGTAGAGGATTATGACCAGGATTGTCCAGATTATAAATGGGAATATAAAATCAGTCCGATTTTGCTGCAAACACTGTTGGAACAAGCAGGTTATGGTGTGGGTAAACTGGTTAGCATAAGTCTGTCGCCGCTGCAAAGTAAAGGACATGACAGGACGGATACAGGCCGCGTCAGAAATATTGTTATTTCAGGTGAAGATGGTACTGCAAGCCTTAGTGGGCAGGAGCTGATGAAGCTGCTGTCGTTAAACAGCACTTACTTTGACCTAGTGATTACTACGCCTTTGCCTGATAATCTGGAAGTGCCTATTGAAAATTATTTTGGCATGGAAATAGGCAGAAAGGATATAAAAATCCATATAGATGATAAAGAAGAAGCTGTATGGAATAATGCTTACAGCAGTTACCATCTGTTTAGCGGCGGCAAAGATGAAAAGGTTGTCTTTTCTGGCTTTGGCAAAGGCAGCGGAGTAGGCTTGAGTATTTGGGGAGCCAAAGGCATGGCTGACCGTAGTGCTGCTAATAATTATGTAAAAATCCTCAAGCATTATTATCAGGGAACAAGCCTTAAAATATTATAAAATGAAAGAAGCAGAAGAATGTTAGTAAAAGATTTTGATTATGAATTACCGCAGGAGCTGATTGCTCAGCATCCTATGGAGCCGAGAGATCATTCCAGATTGCTGGTTGTGGATAAGAACACCGGTGAAATTGAGCATAAGCATTTTTATGACTTAACAGATTATCTTAAACCGGGAGATTTACTGGTATTTAATGATACCCGTGTTATTCCTGCCCGTCTGCACGGTACTAAAGAAACAGGTGCTCATGTAGAAGTTTTTCTGCTGACACGCAAAGACGCTACTGACTGGGAAGTACTTGTACGTCCTGGCAAAAAGCTGCAGGTGGGCGCTAAGATTATTTTCAGCGATGAATTATCCTGTGAGGTAATTGCTCATACTGATTTTGGCGGCAGGGTAGTTAGATTTAAGTATGACGGCATTTTTGAAGAGATTTTGGACAGATTAGGAGAAACACCTCTGCCGCCATATATTACTGCTCCGCTCGAAGATAAGGAGCGTTATCAGACTGTTTATTCCAGAGAACGCGGCAGTGCTGCAGCACCTACAGCCGGACTGCATTTTACTAAAGAGTTACTGGAAAAAATTAAAGCAAAAGGCTGTGAAGAAGTCTTTGTTACACTGCATGTAGGATTGGGTACTTTCCGTCCTGTCAGTGCTGAAAATATAGAAGACCATCAGATGCACAAAGAGTTTTATACTGTTTCTCAGGAAGCTGCCGATGCTATCAATAAAGCAAAAGCAGAAGGCAGAAGAATTATTGCTGTAGGTACTACGGCAGTTCGCACGTTGGAAGCAGCTGGTGCTGACGGAGTTATGAAAGCAGGCGGCAACTGGACGAATATCTTTATTTTCCCCGGTTATAAATTCCGTTTTGTAGATGCTTTGGTAACAAATTTCCATTTGCCGCAAAGTACGCTTCTTATGCTTGTTTCAGCTTTGTCCAGTCGTGAAATTATGCTGGCTACTTATGCTGTGGCGGTTAAAGAACAGTACAGATTTTTCTCTTTCGGCGATGCCATGTTTATAGTAGACAGACATAAGTAAAGGAGATTTTATGCACGCAGTAAGATATGAACTGATTAAAGAATGCAGCCGCAGCGGTGCCAGACTTGGCAGGCTGCATACTCCCCACGGAACTTTTGAAACACCTATGTTTATGCCCGTGGGAACGCAGGCGACAGTAAAAACCCTGTCACCGGAAGAATTATATGATATGGGCAGTCAGGTAATTCTGTCCAATACTTATCATCTGTTTTTGCGTCCGGGCCATGAGCTGGTAAAAAAAGCCGGAGGTCTGCACAAATTTATGAATTACAAGCGCGGCATGCTTACAGACAGCGGCGGCTTCCAGGTGTTCAGCCTGGGTGCAATGCGCAAGATAACTGAAGAGGGAGTTATGTTCCGTTCACATATTGACGGAAGCAAGAAATTTCTCTCTCCGGAAATAGCTACCAACGTACAGGAAGCCTTGGGGGCAGATATTGCTATGGCTTTTGACGAGTGTATTCCTTATCCTGCTGATTTTGATTATGCAAAAAAATCTACAGAGCGTACTACTCGCTGGGCTAAACGCTGCCTTGCTGCTCATACACGTGAAGATCAATCCTTGTTCGGTATTGTGCAGGGCGGCATGTATCCAGAGCTGCGCAAAATGAGTGTACAGCAGCTGACTGAGCTTGACTTTGCCGGTTATGGTATTGGCGGTCTCAGTGTTGGTGAGCCTAAGCCGTTAATGTATGATATCTTGGGACATACTACAGAGGATATGCCGAAGGATAAAGCTCGTTATCTGATGGGTGTAGGTACGGCTGACTGTATAGTTGAAGCAGTAAATCTTGGCGTTGATATGTTTGACTGTGTATTTCCTACCCGTGTAGCACGAAATGGTACGGCGATGACTTCCTATGGTCGTCTGGTAGTGCGTAATGCCTGCTATGCAGAAGATTTTTCGCCTATTGAGGAAGGCTGCGGCTGCTATACCTGCCGTAATTTCAGCAGGGCGTATATTCGCCATCTGTTTAAGGCAGAAGAAATTTTTGCTTTAAGACTTCTCACTATTCACAATCTGTATTTCCTGCTGAACTTTACTAAACAAATCAGACAGGCTATTGCAGAAGACAGATTCCCGGAATTCAGGGAAAGATTTTTACAAAACTATCAAGGTTAAACAGGTATTTTTCGGTATTTGTAGAATATTATCAAAGTTAGACTCAATATTTGTAAATGTGGAGGTGTAATAATGGCAGGTGGAGATATGATGGCAATGATTAACGCTATATGGCCGTTTATACTGATGGGTGGTATTTTCTATTTTATGTTGTGGCGCCCGCAGAAAAAAGAACAGCAAAAGCGTCAGAATATGCTGGAGTCTTTGAAAAAAGGTGACAAAATCATTACTATCGGCGGTATGTATGGTACTATTACCAATATATCTGAAAAGAAAGTAACTGTTGAAGTTGCTGAAAATGTAGAAATTAACTTTGTACGTTCTGCTATCAGTGGTTTTCAAGATCCGTCTAAAAATACAGGAGATAAATAATTCATGGATAAAATTGAGCTGCGCAAACAATTAAAAAAGCTGCGTAGCAGTCTGTCACCAGAGTATATCAGCCACTGCAGTAATCGCATTGCTGATTATATTCTGCAAAGTGAAGAGTATAAGCGTGCTGAAAGCATAATGGGATATCTTGCTTTCGGTAACGAAATTTCTGTGGATTATATATTAAGTCAGGCATTGGCAGATAACAAAAAAGTTTATGTGCCGCTGGTGCTTTCAGCTACTGAGATGAAGGCGGCGCGTGTTGAAACAATGCAGGATTTTGTCTGTGACAGATACGGTATCAGGTCTGTAGCGGAGCCGGCTGAAAGTATTATGCCGGAACTGTTGGACTTGATACTTGTGCCTGCTGTGGCTTTTGACAGGCTGGGAAACCGTATGGGCATGGGAGCAGGCTATTATGACAGATTTCTTGCTCGCGTACCAAGAAAAATTACCTGCGGTATTACCTGTACTGCGCTTTTACAGGAAAAGCTGCCATATGATGTTAATGATGTGCCTGTTGCCGCTTTGGCTGATGAAAACGGTATCAGGCGTATTATTAACGATTAAATAATTTAAGGGGGAATAATTTTGCGATGGAATGAATTAGGAAAGTTTCTGATTATTGCACTTGCGATCATCGGGGGCTTCTGCGTTTATATCTCGCCGTTAACCAATTCTATTAAACAGGGTCTTGACCTGCAGGGCGGTACTCACGTTGTACTGCAGGCTGTAGATACACCAGAGCTGAAGGTTGATGACGATGCCGTAAACCGCAGCGTGAAGATTATCGAACGCCGTGTTAACGAGCTGGGCCTTACAGAACCTGTTATTCAAAGACAGGGTAAGGATCGTATCATTGTTGAGCTTCCTGGTGTAAAAGATCCTGAAAAGGCTATTGCGATGCTGGGCCGTACTGCAATGCTGCAGTTTAAGGATCAGGACGGTAATGTTGTTTTAACTGGTAAAGATTTAAAAGATGCTAAGGCTCAAATCAGCAATGGTAATCAGGCTGTTGTAGGTTTGGAATTTAATGATGAAGGCGGCAAGAAATTTGCTGATTTAACTGCAAGAAATATCGGCAAACAAATTGCTATTGTACTGGACGGAGATGTTTTGACAGCTCCTGTTGTACAGGAAGCCATTACCGGCGGCCGTGCGCAAATTTCCGGTTCCCGTACTATGGAAGAGGCTGAAAGACTGGCTATCCTGCTGCGCAGTGGTTCTCTGCCTGTAAAGATAGAAGTTATGGAAAACAGAACTGTTGGTCCTACCCTGGGCCAGGATTCTAAGGAAAAGAGCATAAAAGCTTTCAGTATCGGTATTATCGGTGTCTTTGTATTTATGCTGATTTTCTACAGACTTTCCGGTCTTGTTGCCGATGTGGCTTTACTGTTGTATGTAATGCTGCTGCTTCTGGCAATGCGTTATCTTAATGCTACCCTTACCTTGCCGGGTATTGCAGGTATTATCTTATCAATAGGTATGGCAGTCGATGCTAATGTATTGATTTTTGAAAGGTTTAAAGAAGAACTGCGCCGCGGCAAAACTTTGCGCAGTGCTATGGATGCAGGTTTTGGCAGAGCACTGGTAACAATTTTTGACTCTAATATTACTACGCTGATGGCTGCTGCAGTATTGTTCTATCTTGGTACCGGTCCGGTTAAAGGCTTTGCGGTTACGCTTGCTTTGGGTGTAGTGCTGAGTATGTTTACTGCTGTAACAGTGACTAAATTTATGCTGCGTTTCCTTATTTACAGTAATCTTACAAGTAATCCGGCCTTCTTTGGTGTCGGTGCAGGTAAGCCTGCAGATACTAAGGAGGTGAAAAAATAATGTTTTCTATCGTAAAGAACTATAAAATTTTCTTTTCTATAACCATTATTTTTCTGATTATTGGTATTGGTTCCATGCTGGTGCGCGGCTTTAATCTTGGTATTGATTTTACCGGCGGCAGTATTATGGACCTTTCCTTTAATAAGCCTGTAACAGTTGCAGAGGTGCGTGATGTTTTAAAAGAGCATAACCTGGGCAACAGTATTATTCAATTGGAAAGCAAAGACGGAGCACAAAGCGCTCAGGGCGTATTAATCAGAACTGTTGTTATTGATGATGGTGTACGTCGTGAGGTAATGAATGATTTGAAAGGCAAGCTGGGCGATTTTCAGATTCAGCGTGTAGAGCAGGTTGGTGCAACCATCGGCGGTGAACTGATTCAGCAGGCTGTTATGGCTATCGTACTTTCCTGGGTACTGATGATTGGCTATATTACCATGCGTTTTGAATTTAAATTCGCTATTGCTGCTATTATTGCGCTTATTATCGACGTACTGGTTACCTTAAGTTACTTCTCTTTGTTCCATATGGAGATGGATTCTTCCTTTGTTGCAGCACTTCTGACAGTAGTAGGTTATTCCATCAATGGTACAATTGTTATTTTTGACCGCATACGCGAAAATCTCAAAATTCATCGTCGCAGTGAAAGTCTCAGCGACATGATTGATAACAGTATCTGGCAGACAATGACACGTACTTGCTATACCGTTGGTACTTCTTTGTTTGCTGTTGTAGCAATCTTTTTATGGGGCGGCGAAACCATTCGCAATTTCTCTTTTGCTATGCTGGTTGGTTTTGGCAGCGGCGCTTATACATCTATTTTCCTGGCTGGTCCGTTGTGGCTTTTCTTACGCGGCAAAAAAGCTGGAGAATAAATCAATATAAGTTATATAAAACAAGTCGGTTTTTACCGGCTTGTTTTTTTATGGAAAACAGAGAGTAATTTGTGAAGAAATAATGACATTATTTTTGAAATCTGATAAAATAATACTGTTTGTTTTTATTATTTTGTACTGGAGTTATTGCAATGAAAAATATGGCGATATGCAATTATATTATTAGTTTATTGGGATTTTTAATTGGCGGCGGTATTATGAATGCTGCCAGTGAATTTCCTTTGGAGTTTACGGTGAACGGACCTGGACCCGGCTTTTGGCCGTTCAGTCTTGGAGTTGCTTTATTTATTGCGGCTGTAATCCTGCTTATTTATACTTTCTGGCATAAGGAAGATTTATCGCAGACACGTGTTGCACTAATGCTGCCTGCTAATAAACGTGTATATCTGATGATGGCAGTTATTGCAGTATATTGCCTGCTGATTAATCTTTTAGGCTTTTATCCGGCTTCTGCGGTTTTGATACCGGTTGTAATGTATTTAATGGATTACCATAATAAAAAAGTAATGGTCATTACTACTATTTGTACGATTATTTTTATTTATCTTGTCTTTGGTGAATTGCTGCATACTAAGATGCCGCAATCTATGTTTTTGGAATAGGAGGTCAGAACAATGGGTGATATAGCAAGCGCATTAAGTATGATTTTTATTCCTGCCAATCTTTTGGGACTGGTTTTTGGTGTTGCAGTTGGTATTGCTTTTGGCTGCATGCCCGGGTTGAGTGTTAATATGGGTCTGGCACTGCTGTTTCCGCTGGCGTTTAGCTTTGATGGTATCGGCGGTATTCTGATGCTGCTGGGTATTTACTGCGGCGCTATCTATGGCGGCAGTATTTCTGCTATTCTGCTCAAAACTCCCGGTACGCCTGCATCTGTTGCTACAACACTTGACGGTTATCCAATGGCTTCAAAAATGAAACAGCCGGGACGTGCTCTGGGCCTTTCTACTATGGCGAGCACTTTCGGCGGTATTTTCAGTACCATTTGCCTTATTTTATTAGCGCCTCAATTGGCTAAGCTGGCACTGCAATTTTCTAAACCGGAATATTTTGCGTTGGCTATCTTTGGCCTCAGCATTATTACCAGTGTTTCTTCCGGCAGTGTTATTAAAGGTATCATGGGCGGTTTGATTGGTCTGTTCCTGGCAACTGTCGGCATCGACGATATGAGCGGTACAATACGCTTTACCATGGATACAACTTATTTTCTGGGGGGCGTATCCTTTATTCCTATTCTAATTGGTGTATTTGCGTTTGCTCAGGTATTAGGCAGCGTTGAGGAATATTATCATAATGAACGCCGCGAGCAGCACATGGCGATTGATAAGGTGCTGCCTTCGATGGCAGATATTAAACGTGTCTTTTCTACCTTACTGCGTTCTTCCTGCATTGGTACTTTTATCGGCTGTGTACCGGGGACTGGCGGCGATATTGCTTCTTTTGTGTCTTACGATCAGGCAAAGCGCTGGTCTAAACATAAGGATAACTTCGGCAATGGTGAGCCGGAAGGTATAGTAGCGTCTGAATCCGGCAATAATGCGGTGTCCGGCGGTGCTTTTATTCCTGTACTTACGCTGGGTATTCCTGGTGATGGTGCTACCGCTATTATGATGGGTGCTTTAATGGTGCAGGGACTGCAGCCGGGACCCTTGCTTTTTATTGAAAAAGCGCCGGATGTATATGCTATCTTTATTGGTCTTTTACTGGCCAATGTTGTTATGGGCATCTTAGGCTTTTCTCTGATTAAGCTTTTTGTAAAGGTTGTAAATGTACCTATTCACATTTTGCTGCCTATCATCATTATGATGACTTTTGTAGGTACTTATTCCTATAATAATTCTATCAATGATGTGTATTTGATGGTTGCCTCTGGTTTTATCGGTTATTTCCTGAATAAGCTTGGTTTTTCCATGTCAGCTATCATCATTGGTATTATTCTTGGCAGTATGGCGGAGCAGAATTTTGTCGGCTCTTTGATTATGAGCGATGGTTCTTTCAGTATTTTCTATACTCGTCCGCTGTGCCTGTTCTTCTTAGTTATTGCTTTTCTTTCTCTGCTGTCACCGTTTATCGGTTCCGTCATTCGCAGAATGCAGAGAAACTAAGGCTGATTAACAGCATACTGTGCCTGAATTTGCTTGTTAAGCAGATTCATGGCGCAGTTATTTTTTTGTAATGATGTTCAAGAATATTGAAATTTATTTTGCGTTTTTCTCATGTAAAGTTCAAAAATAAAAGAGGAAAAATTCAATAAGTGTAGAAATTAAAACAAGATAAAGTGTAAGTTCAGGGAGGTAATAGTAGTGGCAGAAGATAAAAAATTTAAACGTGTTGTTTTGAAATTAAGTGGCGAAGCTATGGCGGGTGCTAAAGGATTTGGTATTGACCCCGATGTAGTAGATTCTTTGGCTGCACAGATTCAGGATGTTGTAGAGCAGGGCTTGGAAGTTGCTATCGTTAACGGCGGCGGTAACTTCTGGCGCGGCATCAGCGGCAGCAATAAGGGCATGGATCGTGCTACTGCCGACTATATGGGTATGCTGGCAACTGTAATCAACTCTTTGGCACTGCAGGATGCGTTGGAAAACCGCGGCGTACCGACTCGTGTGCAGACTGCGATTGAGATGCGTCAGATTGCTGAGCCTTATATTCGTCGTCGTGCTATCCGTCATATGGAAAAAGCAAGAGTAGTTATTTTTGCTGCCGGCACCGGCAACCCGTATTTTTCTACGGATACAACTGCTGCGCTGCGTGCGGCTGAAATTGAAGCTGATGCTATTCTTATGGCTAAAAAAGGCGTTGACGGTGTTTATGACAGCGATCCGGCTAAAAATCCTGATGCTGTTATGTTTGAAGAACTGGATTACATCGAAGTTATCCAACGTCAGCTGAGCGTAATGGATTCTACTGCTATCAGCCTGTGCATGGATAATCATATTCCTATTGTAGTATTTAATATTGATAAACCGGGTAACATTTTGCGCGCTGCTTCTGGCGAAAAAATCGGTACCTTGGTAGGAGGTAAATAATTTATGGCAACTGTAAAAGAAATTACTAAGGGTATCGAAGAAAAAATGCATAAGTCTGTTGACGCTTTGCGCGTTGACCTGGCTAGCCTGCGTGCAGGCCGTGCTACTCCTTCTCTTTTAGAAAAGGTTATGGTAGAATATTACGGTACTCCGACCCCTGTTACCCAGGTAGCAAGCGTAACCGTACCTGAACCCAGAATGATCGTGATTCAGCCTTGGGAAAAGAACCTTATTAAAGATATTGAAAAAGCAATCATGAAATCTGACCTTGGCCTTAATCCGAACAGTGATGGTGTGTGCATCCGTTTAAATCTGCCGCAGCTCACTGAAGAACGTCGTAAAGACCTGGTTAAAGTGGTACATAAAAAAGCAGAAGATTTCCGCGTTGTAGTTCGCAATCTGCGCCGCGATGCTAATGAAGCTATCAAAAAAGCTGAAAAGGCTAAAGAAATTACTGAAGATGAAGCTAAAAAAGGTACTGACGACGTACAAAAGATTACCGATAAGATTATGAAGGAAATCGACGCTGTTACCGCTAACAAAGAGAAAGAAGTTATGGAAATCTGATGGAATTTCCTAATGTACTTGCTTTGCCGCTGGAAGAAGCAGAATGTATACTGCAGGAGAAAAAGATACAGTATGATGTTCAGCTGACTCTGCCTCCGCGTGAGGATGCATCAGAATATGCTTTGCAGCATGTGCGTAAATATGTAGTTAGACAGCAGGTTCTGTCTGATGATAAATTAGTTCTTACCATAGTGTACAGATAAAAGAGAGGAGGTGCGAAGATATGGCATTGAAAATCGACAAAGAAGCTTGTGTTGGCTGCGGTACTTGTGCTGCTACCTGCCCGGTAGGCGCTATTCATGAAGCTGACGGCAAATATGAGATTTCTGAAGAATGTGTTGAATGCGGTGCTTGTGCAGCTGCTTGCCCGGTAGGCGCTATTCAATAATAAAGACGGCGGCCTCCTTATGGAGGTCTGCCCATTTTTTATTATCTATAACTTTTTGTGAAAGGTTGATTTACGGTGTTTAAAGGCCTGTTTCAAACCAGAAAAAATACCATGTCTGATGCAGCTTTGGATTTAAGCGGAATTGATCTGAATAATATTCCACAGCATATTGCCATTATTATGGATGGTAACGGACGCTGGGCCAAGGCTCAGGGCAAGATTCGCACTTACGGACATCAGGCCGGTGCGGAAACCTTGAAAAAAATAGTTAGAGCTGCCGATAAAATCGGTATCAAAGTTATAAGCGCTTATGCGTTTTCTACGGAAAACTGGAAGCGTCCGGTTACAGAAGTAAATTTTATTATGGAGCTTCTGAGCCGCTACCTGACAAATGAGATTGATGAGTTTAAAGAAAATAATGTCCAGGTACGTTTTATTGGTTCTCAGGAAGGGTTGCCGGAGATTGTAAAGCAAAAAATGGCTCATGCTGTTGCTGAAACCAAAGATAATACCGGGATAATTTTGAATTTGGCTATAAACTACGGCGGACAGGCAGAAATCCTGCATGCGGTAAAAAGTATTGCACAGGAAACTGCCAACGGAAACATTGCTGTAGATGAGATAACAAATGAAGTATTTGAGCAGCATCTATATACAAAAGGGCTGCCGGCGCCGGATCTTTTAATCAGACCTGGCGGGGATTTAAGAATAAGCAACTTTTTGCTGTGGCAGATAGCCTACGCTGAAATTTGGACTACGGATGTATATTGGCCGGACTTTTCAGAAGAACATCTGCTGCAGGCCATTAGAGCTTTCCAGGGAAGAGAGCGTAGATTTGGCGGCTTAGTGAATAAATGATGGATGGGTGTATTAAATGTTAACGCGAATTATTACTGGTGTCATCGGCATAATTATTGCTGTTGGTATCATTACCAAAGGCGGTATACTTTTTTCTGCAGCCGTACTTTTTTTAGCTGCAGTTGGTTGGTATGAGCTGCATAATATGGCTGCACACAAAGGATATAATGTGTACTACCTTACTTCAGGGCTTGGCACATTGCTTACCGTAGGTGTAGCTGCACTGGGATATTATTCCGGTGTAGACCCGCTGTTTTTGCTGGCATTTTCTACAATGTTTGTAACATTGTTCTTTATTTTTAATGCGCTGGAAGGCTTAGTAAGACACTGCCGCTGCGGCGAAGCAAACTGGGTAGGCAGCACCTCGCTGTCTATCTGGGGAATGGTTTACTGCGGCATCTTGTTTGCGCATGTTATTATTCTGCGCGGCTTGCCTGGCTTTCCTGTGGACTTAGGCTTTACCGTGATGGAATTTGGCGAAGCACTTTTATGGACTGTGCTGCTTGGCACATGGGCCAGCGATACTGTAGCATATTTCTTTGGCAGTGCTTTTGGCAAGCGTCCGTTTTGCAGTGTAAGTCCTAAAAAGTCTCTGGAGGGAGCAGCTGCTGGTTTTGTGGGCTGCACAGCTGTAGTAAGCTGGCTTGCTTCCAGTTATTTGCATCTGCCGACCTGGCAGGCAGTTGTCCTGGCACTTGGCATTGCCTTTTTTGCTCCACTGGGAGACCTTATCGAATCAATTATTAAGCGTTCTTTTGATATTAAGGACTCCGGTAAAATCTTTCCGGGGCACGGCGGCGTGCTGGATCGTTTTGACAGCCTGCTGTTTGCGGCTCCCATTACCTATTATTTACTGGTGTTCTTAAGCTGTTTTTAAAGCACGATAAAGGAGTGGCTTTATGAAAAATATTTCAGTATTGGGTAGTACAGGTTCTATTGGCTGTCAGACTCTGGAAGTAGCTGCTGCCAATCCTGATAAACTGAAAATAAGAGTATTGGCTGCACATAAAAGCGATGAAATAATGGAGCAGCAGATTCGTGAGTTTGAGCCTGATTTTGCTGTACTGACAGATAAAGATGCAGCAGCTCGTCTGCTGAAGCGTTATCATGGCAAGACGGAAATCCTTACGGGAGAAGAAGGCTTGCTTGCTGCAGCAACTTACAGTGAAGCAGATACGGTGCTTGCCTCCATGGTTGGCTATGCAGGACTACGGCCTACATTGGCAGCTATTGAATGCGGCAAAGATATAGCTTTGGCTAATAAAGAAACTCTTGTTGCAGCCGGCAGCATAGTCATGAATAAGGTTAAGGAGCATAAGGTAAGCCTTACTCCTGTAGATAGTGAGCACAGTGCTATTTTCCAGTCTTTGCGGGCTGGCAGGGAAAATGAGGTAAAACGTCTGATTATTACTGCTTCCGGCGGACCTTTCCGCGGCAGAAAGCGCAGTGAGCTGGAACATGTAACCTTAGCTCAGTGCCTTAATCATCCTAATTGGAGCATGGGTAAGAAAATTACTGTGGATTCTTCCACTTTGGCTAATAAGGGACTGGAAGTAATTGAAGCACATTGGCTGTTTAATATTCCTTATGAAAAAATTGATGTAGTGGTGCATCCTCAAAGCATTGTTCATTCACTGGTAGAGTTTTGTGATGGCAGTGTTATTGCACAGATGGGTGAGCCTGATATGAGATTGCCGATTCAGTATGCTTTATCTTATCCGGAAAGATTTAATTATTCTTTCGAGCAGCTGGATTTGGTAAAAGTGGCCTCGCTTACTTTTGAAGCGCCTGATACAGAAGCATTCCCTTCACTTAAGACTGCTATTGCCTGCGGTAAAGCTGGAGGCACCTTGCCCTGCGTATTTAATGCGGCGAATGAGGAAGCAGTATATGCCTTTTTGGCAGATAAGATAAGATATCTTGATATTCCATATATAACAGAAAAAGTAACTTCTCTGCATGAAAATATTTTACAGCCCGAAATAGATGATATTGAGGCTGCTGATAAGCAGGCCAGAACGCTGGCACGTAAAATTATTGCAGGGCTGTAGTGTTTTGTAATAGGAGGAAAAATTTTGTTAACAATTTTGGCAGCAATCTTCGTGTTTGGTGTCCTGGTTACTGTACATGAGTTTGGGCATTTTATCACTGCTAAGCTTACCGGGATGCGTGTAGACGAGTTTGCTATAGGCTTTGGCCCAAAAATTTATCAGCAAAAAGACGGCGAAACCTTGTATAGTCTGCGTGCTATTCCGCTTGGCGGCTATAATAAGATTGCCGGTATGGATCCAGATGATCCGGAAGAGGAAAATTCCTTCAAATCAAAATCTATTCCTGCACGTATGCTTGTAATACTTGCCGGTTCTTTGATGAATTTTCTGCTGCCGGTAATCTTGTTTTCCGGTATTTTTATGATAAATGGCATTGAAAAGCCTGTTGATGAACCTGTATTAGGAACTGTCATTACTGATAAGGCCGCTGACAGAGCCGGTCTTAAAGTAGGTGATAAGATTCTTACTATTAATGGAAAACAGATAAACGCCTGGAATGATATTATTGTATCTTTGCAGGAAAACGGAACCAAAGAAGTTAGTTTGACAGCAGAAAGAAATGGAGCTGTACAGACTTTTACCATGACACCGGAATTTGATGAACAGCTGGGACGTCCGCTTATCGGTATTTCTCCTGCTTTTGTTTCTGAAAAACCTGGTGTTGCAGATTCCATCAAGATGGGCTTTGGCTATACTAAATATATTATTTTTGCTATGATTGACGGCTTGCAGAAAATTGTTACCGGCAAAGCTCCGGCAGAAGTTGCAGGTCCCATAGGTGTAGCACAAATGGCTGGTGAAGTAGCTGAAAAAGGTGTATTGCCCTTAATTAGCTTTGTTGCATTTTTAAGCATTAACCTTGGTGTTATTAATCTGCTGCCGCTGCCTGCATTGGATGGCGGTCATTTTGTGCTGCTGCTTTTGGAAGGGGTACGTGGTAAACCCTTAGGAAGCAAGGCTATGAATACTATCCAGACTATTGGTGTTGCTTTAATTTTGGCGATAACGCTGTTTTCAACATTTAAAGATATTACAAGATAAAAGAGGTGGAATGCGTTGGAACGCAGAAAAACACGTCAAATACAGGTGGGTAAGGTAAAAATAGGCGGCGTTGCTCCTATAACGGTACAGTCTATGACTAATACCCGCACTGACGATGCAGCAGCTACACTGCGCCAGATTGGTGAGCTTGCTGCAGCAGGATGTGAGATAATTCGCTGTGCCGTGCCGGATATGGCAGCCGCAGAAGGTCTTAAACGTATTGTAAGCGAAAGTACTATTCCGGTAATTGCTGATATTCATTTTGATTATAAGCTGGCACTGGCAGCTATTGATGCCGGTGTCGACGGGTTGCGTCTTAATCCCGGCAATATTGGCGGTAATGACCGTGTAGCAGCGGTTGTTGATGCTGCTAAAAAGAGAAATATACCTATTCGTATTGGTGTAAATGCCGGTTCTCTTCCTAAAGATTTGCTGGAAAAATACGGACATCCTACTGCGGAAGCTTTGGTAGAGGCAGCATGGAGACATATCCATATTCTGGAAGAGATGGATTATCGTAATATTAAAGTATCTTTGAAGGCACATGATGTACCTTTAACTGTAGCGGCTTACAGATTGCTTGCGTCCCAGTGTGATTATCCCTTGCATGTAGGTATTACCGAAGCAGGCACAATCAACAGCGGCATTATTAAATCTGCTGTCGGCATAGGTACTTTACTTGCTGAAGGCATTGGCGATACTATCCGTGTATCACTCACAGGTGATCCGGTACGTGAAGTAAAGGTTGCTTATGATATTTTGAAATCTTTAGGTTTGCGTGAATATGGTCCAACTTTGATATCTTGCCCAACCTGCGGCAGAACAAAGATAAATCTGGAAAAGCTGGCGCTGGAAGTAGAACGCCGTTTGGAAAAAATCAGTGAACCGATTACAGTTGCTGTCATGGGCTGCGTAGTAAACGGCCCTGGAGAAGCAAGAGAAGCTGACGTAGGCATTGCCGGCGGCATCAATGAAGGTCTGATTTTTAAAAAAGGTGTTGTCCTGAAAAAAGTTCCGGAAGCATGTATTATTGATGAGCTGTTTGCTGAAATTGATAAAATCTTACTTGAGAGGAAGGAAAATAATAAATGAGAGTTTCTAAAATGTTTGCACCCACTTTACGCGAGGTACCTGCAGAAGCAGAGGTAGTCAGCCATCAGCTGATGCTCAGAGCAGGTTTCCTGCGCAAATCTGCCGGTGGTATGTATAATTACCTGCCCCTTGCATGGCGCGTGCTTAAAAAAATCGAAAATATTGTTCGCGAGGAAATGGATGCCAGCGGTGCACAGGAACTGTTGATGCCCATTGTACAGCCTGCGGAAATTTGGCAGGAAAGTGGTCGCTGGGGTGTATATGGCGAAGAAATGTTCCGCCTGAAAGACCGTCATAACAGAGAATTCTGCTTAGGACCTACCCATGAAGAAATGGTTACCAGTCTGATTCGCGGCGATGTACGTTCTTATCGTCAGCTGCCGATGAATGTTTATCAGATTCAGAATAAATTCCGTGATGAACGCCGTCCGCGTTTTGGTTTGATGCGCGGCCGTGAATTCATCATGAAAGATGCTTATTCCTTTGACCGTGATGAAGCAGGTCTTGATGTATCCTATAAGCTGATGTACGATGCTTATACTCGTATTTTTACCCGCTGCGGACTTACTTTCCGTCCTGTTGAAGCTGACAGCGGTGCTATCGGCGGCAGCGGCAGCCATGAATTTATGGTTATTGCTGACAGCGGTGAAGCAGAAATCGTTTACTGCAATGAATGTGATTATGCTGCCAATGTAGAAAAAGCTGAAATGCATGTTATTGAAGCACCGGAAGAAGAAGCAAAAGCAGTTGAAGAGGTTAAAACTCCGGACTGCAAGACTATTGCTGATGTATGCGCATATTTGAATCTGCCGGTAGATAAATCTGTGAAAGCAGTTGCTTTCAACAGTGAAAAAGGTCTGATTCTGTGCTTTGTGCGTGGTGACCATGAAGTTAATGAGATAAAAGTTATCAATACTGTAGGTGTTAACGAAGTAGAAATGGCAGAAGAAAGTCTGCTGGCTGCAGCTGGTACTGTTGGTGGTTATATGGGTCCTGTAGGTATTGATCCCGAAAAGACTATCGTAGTAGTAGACAGCACTGTTATGAAAATGCATAATATCTGCTGCGGTGCTAACAAAGAAGGCTATCATCTGCTGAATGTAAATCCTGGCAGAGATTTCACTCCTACTTATGTAGCTGATATCCGTCTTATTCAGGAAGGCGATCCCTGTCCTCACTGCGGCGGTAAGGTAAGCAAAGCTCGCGGTATTGAGGTAGGCCAGGTATTCAAGCTGTTTACTAAATACAGCGAAGCGATGCACGCTACCTTCCTTGATGAAAACGGTAAGGAAAAACCGATGGTTATGGGCTGCTACGGTGTAGGCGTAAGTCGTACTATGGCTGCTGCTATTGAGCAGAACAATGATAAGGACGGCATGATTTGGCCGGTAGCGATTGCTCCGTATGAAGTATTGGTTGTTCCAGTGAATACTAAAGATGAAGCTTCTACTCAAAAAGCAGAAGCAATTTATGAAGAGCTGAAAAAAGCAGGTGTCGAAGCTGTTATTGATGACCGTAACGAACGTCCTGGTGTTAAATTCAAGGATGCAGATCTGATTGGTTATCCGCTGCGTGTAGTAGTAGGACCTAAGACACTGGCAGAAGGCAAGCTGGAAGTAAAGGTACGCAGAACAGGTGAAGTTCAGATGCTGCCGCTTGACAGTGACTATATTGGAGCTATTAAGGAGCTTTTGGCTAAACTGTAAAATATAAAAATGGGGTGGTCTGATGTTTGAAATACCGTGGGTATCATCAGCAGAGATGACGATGGCGCTGCGTCTTGTTATAGCTGCAGTGCTGGGCGGCATTGTCGGCATTGAAAGAGGCAGTGGTGACAGGCCGGCTGGCTTTAGAACACATATACTTGTCTGTGTTGGTTCGACTTTGTTCATGCTGGTGTCTATTTATGGCTTTGACGATATCGGAACCACCGGCTTTGAAAACAGAAGGGACTCGGCGCGTATTGCTGCACAGGTTGTCAGCGGTATAGGTTTTTTAGGTGCCGGTACTATTCTGCATGAAGGTCTTACTATTCGCGGACTGACAACTGCTGCCAGTCTATGGATTGTATCAGCAATAGGGCTTGCGGTTGGCAGCGGTATGTATCTTATTGGTACACTGGCTACTGTTATTACCATGATTACTCTTGTTACATTTCATAGCTGGGAAAAACACTTTGCAGGCAGCAGCCGCAGTGAGCGGCGCTTTATCCGTGTTACTATCAATAATCGCCCGGGAGCAATTACTGATGTTACCGGTTATTTGGCCGAAAAAGGTATTAAAGTTAAGACTCTGAATGTAAAAAATAATGATAAGGAAAATAAACTCGTTTTGGAGCTTTATCTGAAAGTGGAAAAGGGTATCGACATTATGGAGATTATCCGTGGCTTGCAGGGTATCAAAGGGGTTGTTTCCTTAGATAATTAACCTTATTTATTGATATGTGAAAGGAATTATTTATGCAGGCTAAATATTGCATTATACCTGACAGAGAGAAGATGTTTGCTTTTTTGTCAGCTCAGTCTTTATCACCAACTGAATTAATGCAGTTACAGATGATGCATATCAGTAAAATTTGTATTGATGAAAGTTCAAGGCTGTGGGAGGTACATTTTGACTGTGCCGCCCATATCAGGCCGAATGTTATGCAAGCAGCTGCCGCAAAACTGGCGGTTGCTTTTTCTTTGGAAAAAGTAGATTTTATTTGTGATGGCGACGGCAGCAGCTGTATTATGCCAGAACAGTCAGTACCTGCGGCAGAAACTGTTGAGCCAGAGCAGGAAGTAGAAATTACTGATTGCGGCGGCGTGCCCTATCCGGATGATATACCGCTGCCGGATGAACCACCGGAGATAGAGATTGGCGAAGCTGAACCTAAAGAGCCTATTCCCTCCTGTGACAGACAGGAAGAATATGATGCTGCATATGAGCAGGCATATAATCAGCTTTACGGTGAAAAGAAAGACAACGGTCTCATATGGGGCAAAAGTTTTAAGGGAAAAGTAAGAAAGCTGGAAACTGTTTACGAAGAAGAAAACAGAGTTGTTATTGAAGGTACGTTTGTTAAAAGTATTGATAAAGACGGCAAGCTGACTTCCTTTGTAGAGAAAGAGTTCAGAACAGGTAAGATAGCGCTCACGTTTAATGTCAGTGATGATACTAATGGTATCTATGTAAAAGTATTTTTCGGCGGCAAGGATGACAGCGGTGATGCCAGAGCTGAATGTAATGAATTTAAGAATTTGCTGAAGCCAGGTATGAGACTGCGAATCATGGGTAATGTGGCGCCGGACAGATTCATGTTTGATGAAATGGTAATGACGCCGCAGGGAATAATGAAGGCCGATGTAGAAGAGCGCATGGACAATGCTGAAACCAAACGTGTTGAACTGCATTGCCATACCAAGATGAGTAAGATGGACGGTCTGACTTCTATGGAAGACCTGGTACATAAGGCTGTAAAATGGGGTCATAAGGCACTGGCGATTACTGACCACGGTGTTGTGCAGGCGTTCCCGTTTTGTTTTGACGCCGCAGAAGGCAGTGATTTAAAACTCATCTTTGGTATGGAGGGTTACCTGATTGGTGATCATAAACTAAAAGCCGGCGACTTAGACCGCGAACCGACGGATACTATTAAAAAGAGCCGCGTACCGAAGATTCCCAGTTATCATATAATTATTCTTGCTAAAAACGAAACTGGTCTGCGTAATCTGTACAAATTAGTTACCATAAGCCATCTGCGTTATCTGCACAAAAGGCCTTTACTGCCAAGGCAGATTATTGAAGAGCATCGTGAGGGATTGCTCTTAGGCTCTGCCTGTGAGGCAGGGGAGCTGTACAGGGCTTTGCTCAGCGGTGCTTCTGACGAAGAACTGGAAGAGATTGCTGCATTTTATGATTATCTGGAAATACAGCCTACCGGCAATAACATGTTCTTAGTGCGTGAGAATCGCTGTACTGTTAAAGATATAGAGAATTACAACAGACGTATTTATGAACTTGGCAAGAAGATGGGCAAGCTGACTGTTGCTACATGTGATGTGCATTTTTTAAATCCGGAGGATGCAACACTGCGTGCAATTCTGCAGGCTGGACAAAATTACAAAGATGCGGAAGAACAGCCGCCTCTGTATTATCGTACTACAGAGGAAATGTTAGCTGAATTTGCATATTTGGGCAAAGATGTTGCTTATGAAGTATGCGTTACCAATACCAATAAAATTGCGGATATGATTGAAAAAATCAAACCGGTACCCGACAGAGATCAGCTTTATTCACCGTTTATTCCTGGTGCCGAAAAAGCTATTAAAGAAATGTCCTATCAGCGGGCGCACGAATGGTATGGCGATACTTTGCCTGATATTGTAGCTGACAGGCTGAAAATGGAGCTTGATTCTATTATCAATCACGGCTTCTCAGTGCTGTATTATATTGCTCATAAATTAGTAAAAAAATCGCTTGATGACGGTTATCTGGTAGGTTCCAGAGGCAGCGTTGGTTCATCCTTTGTAGCAACGATGATTGATATTACGGAGGTTAATCCGCTGAAGCCTCACTACAGATGTCCGAAATGTCGTCACAGCGAGTTTTTCCTTAACGAAGAATATGCATCGGGTTTTGATTTGCCGGAGAAAAATTGTCCAGAATGCGGTACGCTGATGCTGCGTGACGGACATGATATACCATTTGCTGTATTCATGGGTTTCCATGGCGATAAAGTACCTGATATCGACCTTAACTTCTCGGGTGATTATCAGCCTACTGCCCATAAATATACAGAGGAATTGTTTGGTAGAGATAATGTTTGCCGTGCCGGTACTATTTCTACTATCGCGATTAAGACAGCGCAGGGCTATGTACGCAAGTTCTACGAAAGCAAGAATAAGCATGTGCATCCGGCCTATATTGCTTCGCTGGTAGAAGGCTTTGCGGGCATCAAACGTACAACAGGCCAGCATCCTGGCGGTATTATGGTAGTGCCGCGTAATATGGACATCCATTATATTTCACCTATGAACAGACCTGCCGATGAAAAGGATTCTGCAACGATAACTACCCACTTTGATTATCACAGCATTAATGACCGTTTGGTTAAGCTTGATATACTGGGCCACGATGATCCTACGGTTATCAAAATGCTGGAAGAGCTGACTGCTATTCCGCCTAAAGAAATTCCCGTAGGCGATGAGGAAACAATGCGTCTGTTCCAGAATACTTCATCGTTAGGCGTAACACCGGAGCAGATTTTCAGTGATGTAGGTACATTCGGTATACCGGAATGTGGTACTAACTTTGTTCGTACCATGATTAATGATGTACAGCCAAAAAATTTCAGTGATGTAGTACGTGTATCCGGTTATTCTCATGGTACTGATGTATGGCTGAATAATGCGCAGGATTTGCTTAAGGAAGGTAAACCGGTAGAAGAAACTATTTCTACACGTGACGACGTAATGACCAGTCTTATTGCCAAAGGCGTAGAGCCAAGTATGGCGTTTAAAATAATGGAACACGTGCGTAAAGGTAAGGCAGCTAAAAAAGGCCTTGAGCCGGCTATGCTTGAAGCAATGAAGGGTGCAGGGGTACCAGACTGGTATATCAAATCCTGTGAAAAAGTACAGTATTTGTTCCCGAAGGCCCATGCTGTGGCGTATGTATTGATGGCATATCGCATTGCTTATTGCAAGGTACATTACCCGCGTGAATTTTATGCTGCTTATTTTACGGTACGCGCACCTGAATTTGATACTGCGTATATCGTAAAGGGTAAAGCTTTTATCAAAGACTTTTTAAAGAATGTTTATCATCAGGGCAATCAGGCAACTACGCAGGATAAAGTTGCTGCAACTTATCTGGAGTTAGCTAATGAAATGCTGGAACGTGGCCTGGAATTTGATAAGATAGACATTTATGCTTCTGATCCTGTTAAGTTTACTGTAACAGAAAAAGGTATTCGTCCTCCGCTGGCTGCATTGAGTGGTGTAGGCACAAGTGCTGCGCTGAGTATCGCTAAAGTCCGTGACAGAAATAATCCATTTATTTCGCAAGAGGATTTGCGTATGCGTGCGCAGATAAGTAAGACGGTAATTGAGCGTCTTGCTGAAATGGGAGCACTTGACGATTTACCGGAAACTAATCAGATAGATTTGTTCAATTTATAAGAAACAACGGCTCATAGCGTAATTTGAGCCGTTGTTTTTTTGTTTGTGAGTTTAATTTGAGTTTATAATATGTTCCGCACTAAAATTTTTGCTGTTTATAATGAGTTTCTCAAATTTTTCGACAGCTTGACTGGCTTTGCCTGGCAGTAAATGAGTGTATGTTTGCATGGTAGTTTTTGGGCTGGAATGACCAAGCTGACCAGACACAACTACTACATCAGATAAGCTTCCGAGGATTGTTGCGTAGCTATGACGCAGGATATGTGGACTGATATGTGGTAGTCCGGTCTTTTCAATAGTACTGCACATTTTGTTATAGATGGTTGTATATGCTAAAGTTATTATTGTCTGATTAGGCTCGAGTCCATAAAGAGAATTTATATAATTCATGATTTGATTATATAAAAAATGGGGGATATCAATAATACGTTCTGATGATTTATTTTTTGGCGGTCCAATATTTGTAATACGGCTACCTTTATATGTCATTTTGCGCAAAGTACTTTTGACAGATATTGTATAGGGACTGATATCTGCAGGTGTTAATGCAAGTGCTTCTCCAATCCTCATGCCTGTATAAAATAAAATATTAAATATAATTCTATATTGTTCGTCATCTAATGCATCGTAAAAGATATTATATTGCTCTGCAGTCCAGAACTTAGCCCGATTATCACAGGACGAAAATTTAGCTTTTTCAGACTTATCTACGGGATTATGAATCAGACCGCAGTTTGTAATGCCGTATTCAAATACTTGTTTTAAGACCGTTCTTTTGCTGTTTACTGTAGATGAGGAAAGCGTATGTTGATTAAATTTATTTTTACGCGTCTTGAGTTTTACTATCCAGTCATTGATATTTTTAGTGGTGATATTCTTAGCAAGTATGTCACCAGCAAAATAGGGGCGAATGTAGAATTTGATTGCTTCCAATCGGTTGAGAACGGTAGATTTACGAATTATATTTAGTGTTTCTAATGTATATAGATGGGCCTCATATTGATTTAATAAATCATCCATGAGTATGTCTGAGGTCTTTTCTTGCTGCTTAAAATTTCGTTCCCACGCATCAGCATCTTTTTTCTTATCAAAGCCACGTTTCACTTTATGCTTGTTTTTACCGGTCAGTTCATCACGATAATAAAACTGGCAATACCATTTTCCAGTCTTGGAATCTTTATAGGATGGCATAAAAATCACTCCTTTGTTTTATAAACAAAACTGATGTTCGGTAAATACGGTTGAAAAATATGCAGCCCAATAAAGGGCTGCTACTAATTTCTAAAATTTAACATTTTCAAAAGGTTCAATTTTAGTTGTTTTACTGCAAAACAGTAATTCGGTTTCTTTTCTCGTTTTATTTGCAGAATATTGTAATTTATATTCATATATAGGACGATCATTATATATATTCTTTATTTCTTCTGCATTATCATAAGTAGTAATCCATTTAAATTCATCCATAGACTTAATAGCATCTGACAAGCTAACATGGTCCTGATGGTTGAAGAAGTTTTTATATAAGTTTTTACCTTGCTTGTAGTATGGAGGATCAAAATATATAAAAAGAGACGATTGGCTCATATGAAACAAATGATTATTAATGAGTTCTGATGCATCCAGATTAAATAGCTGAATTTGCTCTTTATGTTCTGCAATATTTTTGATTTTATTAATAATAGTTGTTTTATTAAACCGACAGGAAACGTCGTATTTAGATAATTGCTTAAATCCCCCGATTGGTCCACCAGTTATAATTCCAGCTCTATTAGTTCTGTTTAAAAATAATGTAGCAAAAGCTAGTTCAAAACAATATACTGGAGGAATATTATTATAATATTCATATATATTTTTTTGATTATACCATTCTTCGATAGTTATTGGAGTTTCATTGATTTTATTAATAAGCCTATTAGTTTCATTTAAAATAGCATACCAAATAGAGTAAATAGAGATATCAAAATCATTGAGTATTATGGAATTGACATCGTTATTAAGAAGGAGGGAAATGGCAATACCAGATCCACCACTGAATGGTTCGCAGTATGTTACATTGTGAATATCATTTATATTTATCGTATGTTTTACGAACTTATATAATTGAGTTTTTCCACCGGGATAGCGAAGTGGAGAAAGAGTTAATGCCATAATTTCACCTCCTTTGAAATTTAATCTCTATATTGATTTCCCCTGATTTTGTTGAGAAGATATGATAATTTATTATTAAGATCATCTAAAAATGCAGTCAATTCGGGTTGATATTGTGGATTTTTATAGTGATAATATAAAATATTACTATATTTTACAAAATCGTAAACATTACTAAATTTATCTTTTACGATAGATTTAGTAATTGATGAATTAATATGGATATGATCATGTACAAATTGTGATGTATTCAATTGTAATTCTTCAATATGTTCTAACTGCCTCCAAAAATCATCAAACTCCTCTTCATTTTGTAGATAAAATTCTATAATTCTATATAAATAGAATTCTGGACAGAATATGGTCGGTAAGCAGAGAGTATTGGGCTTCATGATATTAGTACCATGATTTGATAATTTATATGTAGCATTGGGATGTATAAGTTCTTGTGCTGCGTTAGCCCAGTTAAATTTTTCTTCGTCTGTACATGAAGCATCGCCATCAAGAACTATTAAAACTGAGGTGAAATAAGAGTCTTTTTCCGGTAGCCTTAAAAGTGAATCACAACCTAAAGTGATTCCAATTTGCTCGGTTTGGGAAATATTACTGATTAATTTCTCGTATTTTTTAAATTCATCAATGTTATCATTTATCAATAATTCTACAGTATTAATTATTAAATTGAAAACTTTTTGCCCGGCTTCGTCTTCAAAATAAATTTTTACCTTTGGACGAGATAATGATACTGAAGAAAATAAATCTCGTTTAATACTATCATAATTTATTACTTCTTTAAAGTAGGGGCGATTAATATTACATAAATAGCCAACTGTATAGTCGTGATTTGACCTTTCATGACGTTTAATAATTTCTTTTATTACAACCAAAGAGTGTGAACTGATTATAATTTGTAATTTTAATTCTCGTGATAATTTATCAAGTAAATTAATTAGTCTTTGTTGGGCATCTGGATGTAAAGAAACATCTATTTCATCTATACATAAAATACCTCCAGAATACGAGGAATCTATTTTTGATAAAATGTAGAAGTTTAGTAAAGCACTAATTATGCAACTTAAATTATCTTGACCAACAGACTGAGATAATGGAGGAGTAGCATTTATAGGTAAATAAAATGACTTACTAGAAACTAAATTTTTACTTATTTCTGAAATTTCATTTGCAGAAGGCGATATTGAGTTGTTAAGAACTGAATTATACCAGCTACGATACTTATTTAAATATTCTTCGGGAAGATTTTTAATAGGATTTGCTTCAGCTTGACTTTCTTTTAAAGGATTTGATCTGGATATACTTAAAAATATGGTAGGTATAGGAACACGCGCGTCAGCGCCAATATTAGTTGCTTCTCTTAAAGCATGTATTGCGTCTTGTCTAGTTTGATAATTATTATTGAACTTATTTGTACTTGGAATTATTCTTATACCACGTTCGCTTCCAACATCATTTTTTAGACGTAAATTTTTATAAAATGTTAAAGATTCTTGCTCGTTTTTGTATTCATTCTCTAAATGTATAGAGTAGTTATTTTGCATTTCATTTTCATAGATATAAAAATATTGATCAAATTCTGGTTGAAAATTAGAACGAAGAAGATATGGGCTTTTTATACCTTTTGTGCCAGATCCAGATGATAATAATGATAATAAGTTTGATTTGCCAACGCCGTTTTGACCACTGATTAAAGTTATACGATTTCCTATTTCTAATTCTAAATTATGTAATTTACGCCAAGAAGTTATATGAATTTTTTTTAATTTATACATAAGCCACCAATCCTGTAATAAATTATTTTTGGTTCATTTAATAATTCCAGTCAAATAATTATGAACGTACTTAGTATTTGGTTTCTGTTTCTGAATGATTTGCTGCAGCATATTAACATTAACATCGTGATTATAAGATAATAGGCAGGCGGCAAATTCATTAGCTTCTGCTTCACGGTTGCTGCTTCGATAATAGGGAAGGTTTGCTTTCATCAGCATTCCATAACCTTTATGAAGTCGAGCGTGCCCCAGTTCATGCGCAACAGCAACCAGCTTTTCAGCTTCAGACATATTGCTGTTGATGACAATAGATTTTCGCCGGCGTGGACGAATGAAAAAACCTCGTATCGACGGTGGAAGGTCGAATTCGTATATATCTATATGCAATTCCTTGGCAAGCTGATAAGGATTATAGGTATCATACTTTGCGACAAGGTTTTTTACTCTGAGCGGTATATTCATTTCTAAGCAAGCGTAAGCCTATTATTT